>Ga0255344_1000088_pt1 | contig 150231 bp, 151 predicted proteins | sample wastewater_treat_5_FD_192414 | JGI IMG/M metagenome (GOLD analysis project Ga0255344, IMG submission 192414) | Wastewater microbial communities from Lulu Island WWTP, Vancouver, Canada - plant18 | ecosystem: Engineered > WWTP > Wastewater > Unclassified | place: Canada: Vancouver, British...
TCTATTCTTAATCGCAAAAGGGCAAAAATTCCTTCCCCCAGACCCCCTTCCTTTTTGCCCTTTTGCTTTTCGGGCTTCGCCCGATTTTTTTGCGGGGCTTTTAATTTTATAGTTGCCCTTGCCCCACCACTCCCGTGCGCGGGCAACAGAAAGGAGCTCCCTATAATTTGTTTGATTGAAATTAAAAAATGATGTATCATTATAATTGAGAAAGAAAACGATATAAATTATACTTTATACATTATATTGTATATTATAACATAACACAATGGCAAATTCCAAAATAAGCTCAAACATTAAGAAATTGCGGACAGAAAAGGGCTACTCTCTTGAGAAAGTAGCTCGTCTTGCTGATTTATCGCTCAACACAGTGATGAGAGTAGAATCAGGAGTAAATAAAAATCCTACCATTGAAACACTGACAAAAATTGCAAAAGCTTTGAATGTTGGTGTTGATGATTTAATAAAATAACCTATGGCAGAGAAAGATTTAAAAAAAGAAATATTGGAATTAAAAGCTCAGATTAGAAAGCTCAAGAAAAATAATCTCGGGTTGGTTTTTGAAGATAAAACGGAAGATGTCGTTGAGCAATCAAAAGTCAAAGTGCCTGTTCTGAAAGAAGTCGTTAAAAACCGCATTGATTTGAGTAAAGAATACCCAAATAATTTAATGATTGAGGGCGATAATTATCTTGCGCTTTCTGTGCTTAATTATACCCACAAAAAGAATATTGATCTTATTTATATTGATCCGCCATACAACACTGGCGCAAAAAACTGGAAATACAACAATAACTATGTAGATAAAGACGATGAGTATAGACATAGCAAATGGCTTTCATTTATGCGTCATCGCTTGACTCTTGCGAAGGAATTATTAAAAGAGGACGGCGTTTTGATTTGTGCTATTGACGAAAATGAACAAGCACATTTAGGTGTTTTGATTGAGCAGTTATTTCCCGCACACGAACAACACATGATTACAATTGTTCATAATCCGCGCGGTGTGCAGGGAACAAATTTCTCTTATACACATGAATATGCAATTTTTGTGATTCCTAAAGGTTTAAAAACAATTGGCGATAGAGTAATTGATGAGGGCGAAATTAGTTGGCGAGGGTTGAGAGATAACGGAGGGGAATCACTTCGAACCGACGCTCGAAATTGTTTTTATCCAATTATAGTGAAGAATGAAAAAGTTATTGGCTTTGGCGATGTTGTGCCAGAGAATATTCATCCAAATCGTGAAGAAGAAAAAAGGGAAGGAACTTATATTTATCCTATAGATAATGACGGCGTAGAGAGAAAATGGCGCTATGCTCGCCAAAGCGTAGAAAAAGTAAAACATTTGCTACGCGTTACAAATGGTAGAGGAAATAAAGAAATTCAAATTGGTAAAGATTTTGGAAAATATCGAACCGTATGGATTGATAAAAAATATGACGCTAATGAGTATGGTGCAAAACTTTTAAGAGAGGTTGTTCCTAAATCTGATTTTAATTATCCAAAATCATTATATACAGTTTACGATTGTTTGTTTGCCGCGGTTGGCGAACGCCCGCACGCAAATGTTTTAGATTTTTTTGCTGGTTCGGGAACGACTGGGCATGCTGTTTTAGAAGCCAATAAAAAAGACGGTGGAAGTCGTAAATTTATTGTGTGTACCAATAATGAAAATAATAATGGTAATGGGACGGGTGGAATTGCCGAATCAGTCTGTTATCCAAGAATAAAGGCAATCATAAAGGGCTATAAAAATAAAAAAGGTGAAAAAGTTGAAGGTATTTCAAGTAATCTTGCTTATTATCAAACCGATCTTGTAGATATTGAGCAAATCCACAAAGTGCCAGATGAGGCGAAAATTCGCATAACCTATCAAGCTGGAGAAATGATCGCGGTTCGCGAAGATACATTAAACGAAATTGAAAAAAATGAATGGTGGCAAATTTTTGAAGGAAATAAAAAAATGACCGCAATTTATTTTAAAGAAGATAAAGCAAAACTTGAAGATTTTATTGATAAACTGGAAAAGAAAAATTTGCCGGTTGCTTTGTATATTTTCAGTTGGGGTAAAAACGAATATAAAGGCGAATATTCATCACAAAATATCAGGGTCGAGGATATTCCCGAACCAATTATTGAGGTATATAAAGAATTAAATCGTTTATAAAAATATGTTTGCATTAAAGCCATTTCAGGAAACAGCAATATCACAGCTCAAAAATGAGTTTCTTTCGCTTTGGAAAGAGCCAAATTTTAATATGCCACTTGTTTTAAAATCGCCGACTGGTTCGGGAAAGACAATTATGCTTGCTCAATTTTTGCGCGATATTGTTTCTGATCCGCGCTTTGAGGGCAACGACACTGCGTTTGTTTGGTTTTCTTTCAGTGAAGATTCATACCAACAAAGCAAGAAAAAACTTTTTGAATATTACGGCGGGGCTTCCGAACTTGACTTAATTGATCTCAATGATTTATCTCGTGGTAAGCTTCGCAAAAATGATGTCTTTTTTATAAACTGGCAAAAAATCAAAGGACGGACAAAAGAAAGCCGAAAACTTCGCCGTGAAAATGAGCAAGGATTGACTTTTGATAACTTTATAAACGAAACCCACGAAGACGGACGAAAAATTGTAGTTATTATTGACGAGGAACATATCGGCTCTGATACTGATCTTGCTCTCGAAGTCGTGGAAGGACTTATCAAGCCAAAAATTACGCTTCGTGTTTCAGCTACGCCGAAATATATTCCTACTCGCGCCGATACTGCTGGATATGTGGAAGTAAACCGCGACGCTGTCGTGGAGGCAGGACTTATCAAGGAAAAAATCGTTTTTCAAACCGAGGAAGATTTAGAACAAAAATCACTAAAAAAACTAGATCAAGACGAAATGCTTTTGGAGCTTGCTTTCAATAAGCGAAAAGAACTTATTGAATTATACAAAGATGTCAAAGCAGATATAAACCCACTTATTCTTATTCAATTACCGAATGATGATCAGGCGACAAAAGAAACAAGCGACACGACCAAACAAACCATTGTGCTTGAATATTTAAAACGCAAAGGCGTGAAAGATGATGAAATCGCCGTCTGGCTTTCAAAAGAAAAAGAGAATCTTGAAGATTTGGAAAAAAGTAATTCATCAGTTTCGTTTTTACTTTTCAAACAAGCCGCCGCAACGGGCTGGGATTGCCCTCGCGCGGGTGTGCTTGTGATGTTTAGAGAAATAAAAAATCCGACATTTGCCATTCAAACAGTGGGGCGTATTCTGCGCATGCCTTTTGCAACGCATTTTTCTCATCCAGAGCTAAATATAGGCTATTTATATACAAACTATAAGCGAAACGAGGTTTTAGCCGAATACGCAAAATCAAAAACAGAAAATCGTCCTGCAATAAACGGCAGTTATCGCAAGAAAAATGTAAAGCCTATTAAATTGGAATCAGTCTTTATGACTCGCGCTGATTACAACGATCTTGGCGATACATTTCAGATTACATTCAAGAATGTGGCGGACAAAAAACTTGATACCAAAAAGCTGAATTTAAAACCGAAAATCACTAATGGCTTAATTGTCGGTGTTGAGATTGATGATTACGATAATTTTACCAAAGAGCTTTTTGAAGAAGGCGGAAGCCATGACGAAGAAATGTCTCGCCATGATCTTGAACGGCTTTATAATTTGTTATGCTTTAAAATAATTGCCAAGCAAACCGACGAAAACAAAAAATTTGCGCCTGAGCGCTCATGGGGGAAATTAAAAACGGCGCTAAATGTTTATTTGATGAATAAGCTCAAAGCTAATCGCAGTGAAGTTTATAAAATCATAGTAAATGATTTAGCCAGTCCAGCGAGCGAGCTTGCCCCGATTATCGGAGACGCTTTACTTTCATATCGCCCTGTTCGTGAAAAGGAAGTAAATAAAAAAGCCGCCCGAGCAAAGCGCATAGAGAGAATTGATTTACCGAGAGAGGCTTTATTTTTTACTGATCTATATGAAAAATTGTCAGTCAAAAAATCAGCAATGGAACCGTTTTGGATTGAGGGCGGAATGTTTGGAGGCGTGAATGAAAAGAAATTTATTGAATTTCTTGAATCATCTAAAAATAAAAATATTGTTTGGTGGCATAAAAATGGTGATTCAGGAAGCGAGCATTTTTCTATTCCTTATTATAATCCCGATGAAAATCGTGAAAAACTTTTTTATCCAGATTGGATTATCCAAACAAAGAACAAAGTATATATTGTTGATACTAAAGCTGGCTTTACTGCTGAAAGTAAAGACACTAAATATAAAGCTGAGGCACTTCAGGCGTGGCTGAAAAACAAAAAAGGTTTTGACGGCGGTATTGTTGTGCAAGACGGACCAAATGGCTGGAAAATAAACCGCAAAGCAAAATATTCTTATGATCAATCTTTGAAAGGTTGGGAAGTTTTGGAATTAAAATAATTATGGATTTATATTTTTCAGACCATTTTAAAATAGAACCACAAAAAATCGAGGAATACGGAGCTTTTAATATTTCTCTTGTTTCTGATTTACCGCTTTTTATTGATCCATTTCTTCTTTTCAATAGCAAAAAAGAAAAATACAAAGAGTTGCACGAAAATATTATCAAGTATCTCGTATTTCTGAAAGATAAAGCTAACGATGAGCAAAATGAAGGAACACTTAAAGCTTGGTATGCATTTAAGGAAGTCGAGCAAAATTGGCTCGGCTTTTCTGTAATTGGCAACAAAGGTAGTGCATTAGGAATGGGTTTCGCAAAAGCGTTGAATGAAAATCTAAACAAAATTTTTCAAGAGTTTGGACAAGAACAAATTACAAAAAGTAGTCATTTGGAAAAACTTTGCTTAATTAAAGACGGTGTAGGTAAAGATAATATTAGTGATTTTGCTACGAATTTAATAAAAGAGTTTTTACTTGAATACACTCAAACTTTTGCACAAAAGCATATTGACGAGAGTTTACGAGGTACTTTCCGTATACCGCGTACACGATTTAATTACGAAACTGAAACTTGGGAAGAGGCGACTTTTGATTTGCCAAAATTTGACGGCGATTTCGTTATCTTGACCCCAAAAGATTTACTCACAAAAGATGAAACATGGATAAATAAGAAAGATTTACTCGAAGATTTTGATCGCATACCAAATGCTATTCCTGATGAGCAATTACGCTTTCAAGTTAATAACTATCTACAAAGTCGCCTTGTTAGAGATCCAAAAAAGAAAAAAGAGCCAACAAAGCAAGAGAAAATGGCGGCTGCTTTTGCCACTATCCAAGAGTTTCCCCAGCTCATTGACTATTACATCAAATACAAGGAGGAACACGGCGACCAAGCCGAGAATATCAGCAACGAAAAAGTCATTTTCTCGGAAAATTTTTACATCAAGAATGTTCGAGATTTCATTGCCGGATTACAAAAGACGGATTTTTACTCATCTGCTCAAAATAGTTATGATGAGGCGAAAAAGAAAATTGGTGTTTTGAAGGGATACATAGAAAACAATGACGGATACAAACTGTTTTATCATAAAAATGAATGCCTCGGCACTGAAAAAGATTTACAGCTTTTATTTGGCTTGGTGTGCCATGAGTCATCGGCTTTTGATATAAACCGCGAAGTAAACAACGGTCGCGGTCCTGTGGACTTCAAAATTTCAAAAGGAAGCGGAGATAAAACGCTGGTGGAATTTAAGCTCGCCAAAAACAAAAAGCTCAAGCAGAATCTAGAAAAGCAGGTTGAGATTTACGAAAAAGCTAATCAAACAAAATCCTCTTTCAAAGTGATTATCTACTTTACCGAAGATGAGTATAGGCGAGTGAACGGAATTTTGAATGAGCTTGAGCTTTCGGGAAAAGAAAGCATTGTTTTGATCGACGGACGAAATGATAACAAAGTTTCTGCTTCTAATGCTTAACCCACCCTCCACCCTTTAAATTAAAAGCCCCGCAAAAAAATCGGGCGAAGCCCGAAAAGCAAAAGGGCAAAAAGGAAGGGGGTCTGGGGGAAGGAATTTTTGCCCTTTTGCGATTAAGAATAGAGCGTTTCCGCTTTTCTCTGATTAAGAGAAACACAAAACAGAAAAATTTTCTTTTCCTTTTAAAAGGAAAAATTGCGCGCGAAAAAATTAAAAAATGTAGAGAAAATTTTTCTGTTTTGCTTTGCCGTAGCCCCGCAACGGAGTGCGGGATAAACTCCGCGGAGGCAAGCGGAAACGCACCTCATTCTTGTTCTGGATTTTCTTTGAAAAAAGTTCGGATTTCGTTCAGAATACGGAGCCAATTTTGACTTTTTAACACAGGGCAAGTTCTGAGAAAGGCTTTAACAGGGGTAGTTGGAGCCTTTTTTTCGTGTAAAGTCGGGTTCGCAAGTAATGTTCGCAAAATCTTGTTCTTCCCGTCTGGTTGCGAATTTTCGAACACCTCTTTGGCTTTAGAGGCCAACTGTAACAGATACAAAGATGTTACTATAAATCTTTTATCGTTGTTCGTATATTTCAGCCAACTTACATTCTGATTCAACTTTTTTTGCTCAACTTCTTAGCATATTTGCCATAGTCAACAACAGTAATCCGCACGGGCGGACCCTCTTTACTTTTAATAGACTGTAAGGATATATTTTTAATGTGGAAACGGCTCGTTCTAAACATTTTATAGTCCATTTTAATAGTGGTTCGACGGCTCAAGCCGAATCGGACAAAATCTTGAAATTATTAGAGGAATGTTATAAAAAAGTCACTAAAGAATTGAATTTAGGGATAGAGCCTGTAATTAACGTCTATCTTTATGAAACACAAGCTGATAAAAAATTAGCTACTGGCGAAGAAGCGAACGCACATACCGACAGAGTAAAATATGAGTTTTTTGCTGTATATAACCCTTTAACTAAGTCGATTGGCGCACACGAATTAGTACATCTTTTAACTAATCATCTTGGTTTACCCAACTACCTGTTTAATGAAGGGCTAGCTGAATATTTTGAAGACGATTGGGTTGTGAAAATTAACGGTGTGCCCAAAAATATATTACACGGCAAAGTGGTAAACATGTTGATTAATGAAGGTAAATATATCCCTATTAGCTATTTATTTGACGATGAAAGATTTTGGGAACTTGATCCTGATGGGGCATATTCTTACCCTGAATCAGGTTCGTTTATAAAGTACCTAGTCGGTCGATTCGGTATTAAAAAGGTGCTTCAGGCCTACACAAGACTAGAGCGCAAGTCTGACGTTTCAAACAATAAGTCTGTATTTGCTGATATTTTTAGGCAACAAATTGAAGATATTGAAAAAGACTACTTGAAATACCTTTCAAATCTATCAGCCAAAAATTAGTCTAAAATCTAACCACTCCAGGGTTCCACTCTGGAATATTACCTATAAATTCCTCCTATTACCAAACATAGAAACAACTAAAATTAGGGACAAGAATCGTAATGAAGATGTTGTTATGGGATCAGAAGCAGTTGAAGAACACTTCAACGAATTTTCTTCAAAAGATAGGTTTAGTGATTTTTTAATAATTGATTCTTCTAATGAAGCAGCCGAGGAAACCGCACAAAAAATCAAGGATTTAATCGACAAACAGTTATAACCTCCTATATCGCAGTAAGCCAAGAAAAGACGGATACTTTTTGGGCTCGTTATTTATTGTTATCAGCAGAGCCGAATATTGAACTGAAAATCGGCACAGTTACAGATTAGATAATCTCTCGTAAGCGCACGCCATCAAAGCGAACCGATTATACGGCGAACTGAAGATAGGGTTATAGTCCAGTCTCCGGGACTCAGATCAACTAGAAATTTGGGTACGAAACCATAGGAGTCAAACCTATGTACCAGAACAGGCGCACACAGTCGATATGGAAGTTGACGTATAATTTAATTTATCCAATGGATTTATCATTATCTTTCCTGCAAAAATACTCAATCACATTTGAGAGCTGCATTCCCATAGGAAAGGGGCTTAATCGCTCAGCCTCACTGATTGTTGGTTCGGGAAAGAAATATGTTCTTAAAACACATAAGCTTAGTAGACAGTTTGATACAGAAGTATACTTTAATAATTATTTATCCGAGAAAGGATATCCTGTCGCCAAGGTTATTAAAAATAAAGATAATGAATTAATTACTTTAGAAGATGGTTGGCAGGCTGCCATATTTGAGTTTAAAAAGGGTGTCGAGATTAATAGTGCAAGTATCAATAATAATTTAGCAATAGACCTAGCTAAAGTAATCGCAAAATTACATAAAGAAATGTATAACCAAGACATAATTTCGGCGGAAAACCGTTTCGGTTGCCGGATATCTTCTGTCGAGGGCGTGAATAACCAAGAAATCATTAATAAATGGAAATCTCTCAATAACGAATCGAAAAATATTAATACCAATGATTTTCGAAAGAGCCTTATCCATGGAGACTTAACAAGAGAAAATATTCTTACAACCAGCGACAAAAGACATGTTGATGCAATAATTGATTTTGGAGATTCCCATAATGATTATATAGCTTGGGATTTGGCAGTACTTTTAACTCATATATTTATCACAAAAACTTATGGTATTGATTTCCCAGCACTAAAGACATTTATAGATACTTACAATTACTATCTACCGCTGCCAAAGGAAGAGAGTTGGAGCTTAATATTTTTTATGAAAATAAGGAACTTAAATCTGGCCATAGAAGTTAATTCGCTCCAAAAAATACAACCGATGATTAATAAAGACGAACTGATTTCGATAGAAAATTCAGCACTAACAAAATTAGAAATGATTGAGGATAATAAGCAAAAACTACAAAATATTTTATTTAGATAAGTTAGATTACCTCTTTTTCTTCTAGTACTGGTTTTTAGCATTAATCATTTCCAATACCCCTAGAAATTTAGAAGATGGTGCTTCAGTACAAAATTGATAAGCCCGTATTGGGTTACGCAGTAACTGCAATCATCATAGGATTTACTTGAACCGTATTGTCCATCTCAGCTGCTTCTACTTGCGCCATGACACACAGGCCCTCACAATAAAATTTAATGCAAAAAGCTAAATTTATTATATAATAAGCTCTATAATAGTTGTTAATGGGGGACGATAAAGCAATGCGTATTGCAATGATTGCGCCACCGTGGTTGCCGATTCCACCGATTGGCTATGGTGGAATTGAAAACGTCTTGGCTGTTTTAGTTCCCGGACTAATAAATCTGGGGGTTGAAGTAGAGCTATTTACTATTGGCGAGACGACACTAAAAGCTAATAAAAATCATTATCTATATGAGTCTGGACAGTACCATTTTATACATAGACCAATTTATGAATCACTCCCAATTATCGCGGCTCACACAGCTTTTGCTCTCAATAAAATCGAACAAGATGGAAAGTTCGATCTTATACATTGCCACAACGGATTTATAGGACCTTTCGTGACCGCTTTTTGTCGGGATAATACGCCCCCAACGCTACACACTCTACACGGCCCACCATTTAGTGATTCAGAAAGAATTAATCAAGCTGGCCTGCCGGATAATTTACCAATGTGGAATCAATTATCAAGGGCAAACAAACTATATATAGTAGGCATATCTGAGGCTCTTATGAGGTCGGCTCCAAAAAAGCTTAAAAAGATAATACTTAAACCTGTTTACAACAGTATTGATACATCCCAATTTACCTATTCTAATAAAAAGTCTGAATATTTTGTTACGTTAGCACGCTCACATCCAGATAAAGGGCAAGGAATAGCTGCTAAAATTTGTGCTAACAAAGGCTACAAACTTAAGCTTGCAGGTTTAGTTGACGATATGACTACTTCTAAACAAGTAATGATGGAATTAGCTAACCCTCTAAGTAAATATCGCGGTTCTATAGGTTTTAAATATTTTAGTGATGAAGTTTTTCCACATCTTGAACATGGACAAATAGATTATGTTGGGGATGTTAGCGGTCAACGAAAGATAGATTTACTAATGCGGGCTAAGGCTCTACTTTTCCCAATTCAGTGGAACGAACCGTTTGGTATGGCTCCTATTGAAGCACTAGCTTGTGGAACGCCAGTAATTGCAATGGCACGTGGTGCTTTGCCAGAAATAATCGAACACGGCGTTAACGGTTTTTTGGCTAACAATGAAAAAGAGTTCGCCGATTATATGGGTAGAACTGACGAAATAGATCCAGCCGCTTGCCGTAAATCAGTTGAAGCAAAGTTTTCTGCCCAGCATATGGCTAAAGAGTACCTTAAGAGATATCAAGAAATCATCAAAAAAGAATCTGGCAAATAATTAGCTTCGATTTTCAACAACCGCAACAATCCCTCAATCAATTCGTTTTTTGCTGGACCTGCTGTTCGATGCAGATTGTGTCTATACCTGAATTTCATTGCTAAGATAGCTGCGACGCTTCAATGGACTGATAAAAACCGACGACTATGACGCGCGTAGCGCAAGTGCCGTGATCGAAGGTTGGCAGAATGTAGATTGATAAATATCAAAGAGGTTGTTAGTTTAAATTCGAGCGCAATTAGGGAAGCTGTGTTAAGGTGTTATAAAAAGTAAATTTATGAAAACTGAGGAAAGTTAGCAATGTATAAATCTTTTACTGCAGCAGACTATCGCAAAAATCTTGGCTTACCCGACAACTATGCAGTCAATGGCTTTTTGGTCTATGGAAACTATAAAAGTTACCCCTATGAACAGATGGAAAAGAGTTTAAAAAGGCTTGGTTACAAATACATAAAGTCAAAATTAGAACACGATTTTCTCGGCCCAATTTTTGATTTTGAGGTAAACAATAAAAGGTACTGGTTTGTTGTTGTTTACGGAAGCGCTTTGCTTAGCGAATACCTGCATTTTGCCTGCTTGTTTGGAAGTACCAAAAATTTGCTTTTGGGTAGTTGCGGCGGCTTAAAAAAAGGCGCTTCTAGTTTGGAAATAATCGTACCTGATTGGAGTTTTGCTAATGAAAGTTCCGCCAGCGCATATCAGCCCGACGCAAACAATAAATATGCTTCCGATAGACAGTTGAGTGGTAAATTGACTGCCGAGCTTACAAAAAGATATAAGTTCGAGGTGCATCGTGGACCTACAGTCACTCACCAAGCGATGATGGCCGAAAGTTGGGAAGATGTGGTGACTTGGTCGCAACAGGGTTACATAGGTGTCGAAATGGAGGCAGCGACGGTATTTGCTGTTTCTAATCACTTTAAAGTACCATCCGCTGCCGTGCTGAGAATTGGCGATAATCTTATTGAAAAAGAAACAGTTATCAGCGCGAGCTACGAAAAAACGCGGGAATTGCAAAGACAAATATCGCAAGGTGTGTTTGATGTAGCGTTGCGAGAATTGTTAGATAATTAAATTGTGGTAGCCGCGTGATGTGCGGGGCCGTTCTTTGCGCACGAATAGATTAAGAATGCAGTTCGCTGGGTGTTAGCGTTTATGTAACTATTTTTGTGCACGAAAAGGGTACCGCAAATGTTCAAAGCATATTACCGGGTAATCCTAACGATGAGGCGGCGCTAGTTCAACATGAGAAAATCCAGTCTGATAATTGCTTTAGGTGGTGGGATTACTACTAAGATTACCAGGGGCTAATTCGGTAACCATCAAATTAAACTAAAATCTATATTTAGGCGGATAAAAATCCGCCATCGACTGGTAAATATACGCCGTTGATGTAACTAGACAAATCACTTGCCAAAAATACAACCGCACGGGCTACTTCGTCGGCTTGGCCAAACCGCCCAAGAGGCAAGCGCTGATTAAACTCAACTCCTGTCTTTAGCAAGCTAAAACTCAGTTTAAACAGGGCTTGCTTGGCTAATTTAGTCGTGCCTGGCGTTTTAATACCGCCTGGCATTACCGAATTTACTCTAAAGTTATGACGACCATAGTCGCGTGCTAACGAACGTGTTAGCGACAAAACCGCGGCTTTGCTGGAGGCATAATGGGCTAAATCTGACTTAAAAGGTAGCATAGCCTCGATGGAAGAAGTATTAACAATAACCCCACCTTGTTTTAGGCGGCGCCTAATGAAATGCTGACACATCCAAAATATGGCTTGAAAGTTGGTATCCATAACGTGTTTTAAATAAGCCTCGTCAACCTCTAAAAAGTCTTTAAACGGAAAAATACCAGCGTTGTTTATGAGGATATCTGGCAATTGATTGTCTATGAGGTTAGACCAAAATTGGTCAATAGCGGTTTTGCTAGACAAGTCAAACACAAAAGTTTGGGTTTTTTCGGGATTCAATTGTTGACGTAAAGCTTCTAGCTCGTTGGCGTTAACATCTATTAGTAATAAATTAGCGCCTGCCTCGCCAAAACGTTTGGCAATAGCCAAGCCCATGCCGGCTGCCGCCCCTGTTACCAATACGGTTTTGTTATTAAACGATATTAAATCGACCAACGGAGTGTTGCTGTCGGTTTTGATTTCCTTGTAATTTATCATAAGTGAATTGTAGCACGACACCGGTTATGTTTATTTTGTTGACAAAAACTGATTTTAAAAGCACTTCGGTCTAGAATAGTAAGCATGAGCACTAAAGCTAAACTAAAACGAGCGCTAGGGCTACCACTTATTACGCTAATTGGACTCGGGAATATTCTTGGTGCCGGCATATATGTTTTGGTAGGTAAAGTAGCTGGTTTTGCCGGAGCCAGTACGATACTGGCTTTTATTTTGGCAATGATTACGGCAACTTTTACGGCTTTTTCTTATATGGAGCTGGCCGGTCGCTTTCCGGTAAGCGCCAGTGCCTCGGTGTATTTATATAGAGCCTTTAAGAAAAAATGGCTTTCGGTACTGGTGGGGTTGGCCTTGGTGCTGGGCGGCGTGGCTTCGGTTGCTGCTTTATCTCAGGGCTTTGCCGGTTATTTAAACTCTGTTGTTAGAATGCCTGTTCCTTTAGCTAGTGTTGGTTTGATTGTGATACTTGGATTAATAGCCATTAAGGGTATTGGCGATTCGGCTAAGTTCGCGGCTGTTTTTACGTTGGTTGAGGTGTTAGGGTTAGTGCTGGTTATTTGGTTTGGCCGTAGCGCTTTGGCGTCTGCAGAAATAGGGAAAATGCTAGTGATAGATCCGGCAGTTGGGATTTCTGGGCTTGTGGCCGGCGCTTTTATAGCTTTTTACGCGTTTATCGGCTTTGAAGATATTGTTAACATTGCCGAGGAGGTAAAATCGCCCAAAAAAACCATGCCTTGGGCTATTTTAATAACTTTAGGCATGTCGGCTTTGCTTTATATATTAGTGGTGATAGTGGCTACTAGTATAGCTTCTCCCACAGAATTAGCTAACAGCAAGGCGCCATTGGCCATGGTCTTTCAAAAAAGCGGAGTTAGCAATTCTTATATTCTGAGTTTCATTGGTATGGCGGCGGTAATTAACGGCGTTATTGTGCAAATAATAATGGGATCAAGAATTCTTTACGGTTTAGCTAAACAAGGCTGGTTACACAACAGTTTGGCTTCGGTGCACAAAGTACACAAAACTCCGGTAATAGCTACCATAATTGTGCTAAGTGCAATGATTGCCGGCACTTTGTTACTGTCGTTAGTTAGCTTAGCACAATTAACCAGTTTGCTGATTCTAAGTACATTTTTACTTGTTAACGTAGCTTTGGTTGTTATTAAACAGAAAAGTTATAAGCGTCCAAAAAGTATAACGGTTCCGCTAATAGTACCTTGTTTTGGGGCTTTGCTTTGTCTTGGAATGATAATTTACCAAATATATATTTGGCTTTAGGCCAAGTTTTTTAGTAGCGTTGGTTATTAAATTTGGTTACTGTTATAAAATCAATGTATGGTAGGAGTTGATCTCGTTTTTATTCCCGAATTTAAAAGGCAGTTAAAACTAGGTGGCCAAAACTTTATAAACAAAGTTTTTAATGAAAATGAGTTAAAAAACCAAAGCCTAGAGCACTTGGCCGGACTTTGGGCGGCTAAAGAAGCGGTTTTTAAAGCATCGCCTAACACAAAAAAGGGTTTGTCGAAGGATATAAAAATTACGAATTTGCCGGGCAAACTACAAGCCGAATTGGATGGTATAAAATATGAGATATCTGTGTCTCATCATGGAGACTACGCCGTAGCGGTGGCGGTTAATGTTAAGGGGCAAAAATGATTTATAAAAACTTTAGGGAATTTGTAAGTGGCTTCGACGATTACAAAAAACGAAAAGCTACTACTATTAGGCCATTTATCAAAAACCACTCTTTAAATTATGGCCAACTGCAAGGTTTAGTGTATAAATCGGCGAATTATTTATTAAATCACGGAGTAAAAAAAGGCGACAGAGTTATGGTGATTTCGACCAATAACCCGCAGTGGCAAATACTAAACTTGGGTTGTTTGGTAATTGGGGCTATTTTAGTGCCGGTCGATTACCGAAACAGCTTAGAAACGGTTCTAGGGTTTGCCAAGCAAACCGAGCCGAAATTGCTTTTTAGAAGCAAAGACGTTTTGCCAAAACTGGATAAGAAGCTACAAAAAGCAGTCATAATTGAAACTTACGAAGAGCTGATAGCCGATTATCCGAGCGAGGACCCAGCGGTCGAATTAAATGAGGATGAAGCGGCGGTGATTATTTTTACGTCTGGGACGACGGCGGCCCCAAAAGGTGTAGTGTTGTCTCAAAAAAATCTACTAGCTAATGTCGAAGGTGTTCGGCGAGCAATAAAAATTAATCCTAATTGGCGAGTGCTGTCGGTCTTGCCGTTGAGCCATTCGTACGAATATACTTGCGAGCTTTGTATGATGAGTAAAGGCGTACAAATATGTTACTTGCCAAAAATTACACCGCTTGCTATCGCCAGGGGTCTTAACGAGTATAAAATCACCACGCTGGTAGCCGTGCCGCAATTGCTAGCCTTATTCAAACAGCGGATAGAGCAAACGGCTGTGACTGAAGGGCAAGAAAATACTCTTAAACTTGGATTAAAAATCGCTCCGTATTTTCCAAAAAGAATAAAAAGAATGTTGTTTGCCAAAGTTCACAAAAAACTAGGCGGCAAACTAGGTTTGGTAATAACCGGTGGTGCACCTATCCCACCGGACGTGGCAATATTTTGGGAAAAAATGGGCTTAAGAGCCTTGCAAGGCTATGGGTTAACAGAAACTTCGCCCATTCTGACGGTGAATAAGCTAAAAGACAAGTTTAGAGACTCGCAAGGACAGGCGTTGCACAATGTGCAACTTAAAATTGCCGATAACGGCGAAATACTGGCTAAAGGCCCTAGTATCTTTGCAGGCTACTACAAGGATAAAAATAAAACCAAAGAGGCTTTCACCAAAGACGGTTGGTTTAAAACCGGTGATGTCGGCCAGACAGACAAAGACGGCTGGTTAAAAATTCAAGGTCGGGCCAAGTTTATGATAGTTTTACCAAGTGGTTTAAATGTGTTTCCGGAAGATATCGAACTGGTGGCCGAAAAACAACGGGCTATAAAAGAGATTTGCGTGGTAGGCGTTAAAAAAGCCGATGGCGAAGAGGTGTTTGCAGCCATAGTGTCCGATAAAAAAGATAAAAAAATCATTAAGGCTATAAAAGAAATAAACGAAAAACTGGAAGATTTTCAGCATATTAGTAATTGGGCCCGTTGGCCGGAAAAATCGTTCCCGCGGACGTTAATTATGAAGATAGATCGTAAAGCGGTGGCGCAATGGGCCAATCAAGCAATTAGATCAAAAGCTCAAAAAGAAGGTCAAAAAAGCGCGGATAGCGACCCGATAATTACTATTTTGAAACAGGTTTTAAATAATCAAAACGTCGTAATTGGCGAAAGAGATAGGCTGGCCGATATTGGAATTGACTCATTAAGAAGATTAGCGGTGGTATCTATGGTAGAAGAACAGCTTGGTGTGGCATTGCAAGAGTCTGATATAACAAAAACCACCAGCGTAGCGAGTTTGCGTAAGATGGTATCCCAGGGAAGCCGCCAGAGTTCTTCGGCTAAACGTACCTCTTGGCAATTTTGGCATTTAACCAGGGTTGTTGGCTTTATTTTGCGCGAAACGGCAGTAAGACTGTTTCTTGCCACCTGTACAAGAATAAAGGTGGTCGGTAAAAATAACTTAAAAAGCCTTAAACAGCCAGCAATATTTATTTTTAATCACGTAGATAACCTGGATGCTATGGTGGTTTACAAAAGTCTACCTTGGCGCTTTGGTTATAAGCTGTCGGCTGCTCAGGCCGAAGATTTTTTGAAAAAACATCGGCTAATTAAATTTTTCGCTCGTTTAATTTATGCCAGTTTTAATTTTAGTCGTACCGACAATATTTTATCCGGGTTAGAATATTCTGCCGAACGGCTAGACAGCGGTTGGCATGTTTTAATGTCACCGGAAGGTACTATTAGCCCAAAAGGCAAATTGACTAGGTTTAAGTCTGGCATTGGTTTATTGGCGGTAGAGACCGGCGCCCCGGTGGTGCCAGTCAAAATAGAGGGTTTATTTGGCACTTTACCTTTACATAAAAAATTTCCAAAAAAATATTCAAAAGTAACAGTAAAAATTGGTTCTCCACAATTATTTGACAAACAAGTGACGTACGAAAAAGCAGCCAAAGAATTGTATAAAGTTATGAAAAAACTTTAGCGGTCAAGGTTAGCAACAAGCTTTTCTAGATTAAAAATTATTGTGGTTTTGTTGTCTAAATTTGATTTTCTGTAAATTTTGTTGTTAGGTATATATAGTTCTTCGAGAAAAAGCGTGCGAAAGAATCGAACCTTGAAAGGGTGACGGAGATGCTGGCTATAAGACCAACACAAAAGCCAGTGCTCCTGAAGCCACTGGCCTTTAACAAATCCACCCGCGTGAGCAACAGATATATGTTGCCCGTGGCGGTTCTACTGTTGATTGTGATTGCCTTGCTGGTCGCCCAACCGGTGACCTACAAGACTACCCAGGGTAGGCTTACTCTGCACGCAACGGCAGGCAAAGGGAAGGTAGTTTTCAATTTAGGCCCAGCGGGCGCGTGGGAGTTTGATACTCATAAAACTCCCATTACGCTTAGCGTTGACTATAGGCTGGAAAACCGTGGAAGCCATGGGCAAGAACTGTGGCAAATTTTCCAGCCTATATACGACTTGCAAAAGTCTAAAGAGGGCAAGCGGATTCTGGTAGAGTTCGTTGTCCTTAAGCTGACGCTACTGCTGCTGATGGGTGTGGTGGCCGGCCTTATCAGCAACGGTGGCAAAAAGCATTTGGGGATGCTAGACGGACTGGTGGCTGCAATTTTGGTGGTAGCCATTATGTCTGGGTTAACTCTAGCAACAATCGACAAGAGTCCTAGGATCAAGGCTACCGGTTACGCGTCGGAAGCGCCTCCCGCCAAGTTCTTAGATTTAACTAAAAAACTAGGGGGGAACTTTCGGATTCCTGATTGGTATATCAGGGATCAAATGCGGGGAATGGAGATTGTAGCTAAGCAACGAGCCAGGACGGGGTCGCGTGATTTTAGTGAGGAAGTATTTCACGTACTCGTTCTGGCCGATCTCCATGACAACCGCCGAGGCCTCGAGATAGCTAAAGAGTTGTTTATCAACAACGAGCAGTTAAACCTTACGGCGATCCTGCTTGTTGGGGATATGGTGCACTTTGGCTCAAGCGCCGAAGCCAAAGCGGTTTTTACTAACTGGCCCAAAGCAAAGGTTCCTGTGTACTTTGTGGGTGGGAATCATGAAGACACAGGCGCTATGACCCAACTGGAAAAGCTGGGATATGTGAGGCTCTCAAACAATCCTACAGAAGCCAAAGGGTTGCTGTTACTGGGTGCAGACGATCCATTGGCCTACACTCTGGCTATGGACTCCGATAAGCAGCTTTTAAAAGAGGCTTCAGATTTGCTGGCCGAGGAGTGGCTGTCGAGTGGGCAACCACCACTGGTAGTGGTGCACGACCTTGCCCAAGCCGAGGCGGTAGTAGCCGAGGCGAAAAAGGGCAATCACCAGGTGGTGGTAGTGTATGGACACCAGCACCAACTAAGCATAGAACAAGACAGGAATGTGGTGTTGGTGCAAGGGGGTTCTGCCGGAGCTTCGGGTTTTGAAGCCAAAGGTAGGGATCCTGACACTCCATACACCTACCAAATACTCGAGTATGCGAATCACACTGATCCACACCTGATCGGGGTGTATTCGTTTACGTACGAAGATGGCGACGACAGTTTCGCTATCTTGCACACACCGATTGACTAGGAGTCTAGTCTCTAATACTCGAAGAACGAGGGAGGTTTAAGCCCTCCCTTTTTCTTCTTGAACTTACAAAATCTTTGTTATTATAGAAAAAGTAAAAATAAAGCTAAAAGTTAAACTACCGTGATATATCTTAAAATATACGCCTAGTTATTGGTCGTCAATGAAAACTGCAATTTTTTATAAAAGTCATCTTGGTAGCACTAAAACCTATGCTGCTTGGATTCAAAAGAAAATTAAAGCTAATTTATTTTTATTTAGACAATTTAAAAAGGTTAAAATCGAAAATTATGACACCGTTATTGTTGCCTCTGGTACTTATATTGGCAAAATGCCTCTAGTCAAATTTCTAACCAAGGCCTGGCCTTACATAAAAGATAAAAATATCATTGTGATTGCTGTTGGCATGGTTAGTCCTCATGATGATGACAGTTTAAAGTCGTACAACTCAATACCCGAGCATATAAGAAGCAGCATTAAATACTTTAAATTGCCCGGTAAAATTGGTGACAATGCACCTATCGGGCAGGTACGGCCTCAAAACCTTAAGCCCGTTTTTGAATACTTGAAAAGGCTCTAGATTAAAGCTAACTAGACAATGCTTGAATAGGCTATAGTGCTTTTGTTTTTTACTCTATTACTGTACGATTAAAAATGTATAAGTACAAAATTGTGGGATGAATAAAAAAACTAAAATCGAAATAATAGTATTCACAGCTGTAGCTCTTTTAGCCTTCGACTTAGCACTAATCTTCACCGGCACCAGAGGCCAGACCATTAATGCCTTTTGGGCTATGGCTATGGGATTTTTAACCGCTTTTTATGGAGTTTTGGCGTTAATAACGGCTAAATACTGGAGTTGGCTACACAGTAAAATCGGTCAGGCCGTATTTTTTATAGGTGCGGGAAATTTTATTTGGGGTGCAGGGCAACTTGTTTGGGCTTATTATTTTTATAGGTATCCCAATCAAGAATATCAACCTCAAAGGATATTGGATGTTTTGTTTTTCAGTGCTGTGCCTTTATGGTTTTACGGAGTATTAAAACTTACTAAAGCCTCTGGAGCAAAATACGGATTAAAAAAACTAAAAGGCAAGCTGTTGGTATTGTTTTTGGTGGTGTTTATGGGCGCTTTATCATACTACTTGCTAGTATTCTTGGCCAGAGAAGGCAGCGCTTATTTTAATCAACCTCTATGGGAACAATTTTTTGATTTAGGTTACTCGGTCGGCGATGCCATAATATTTACCGTAGCATTGGCAATTTTTGGCTTGTCTTGGCGATTGCTTGGAGGACGGTTTAAAGCGCCGGTAATTGTAATGTTAGCCGGTTTTGGTGTCATGTACGTGGCAGACGTGTTGTTTTCTTATCTTGGAGGAAAAGAACTTTATTATAACGGCGATATTTCAGATATGTTATATTTGGCAGCTGTCGTAATTATTTCTGCAGGAGCTTGCTTGCTTGATCCTACCAAACTAAAACCGATTTATGCTCCTGGCCCAGCGCCAGAGGAAGCAAAGTTGCTGAACGACGAACAGACTTCTGCGGACCGAGGAAATGTAGCGGTGGGTAGTCGGGCTGAGTCTAATTCCGAAGCTACCAGTAACGAAGCAGATAGCCAAAGTATCGAGAATAATAACTTAAGTCAAGAGGAGTAACTGGATGCCACCTGTAAATTCGTCTTCGCCACAAACGTCAGATTATCCTTCTGACGACGACGCTCCAAACGAAATTAAATTGAATCATCAAGAAGCTCAAAATTTACCGGAAGATCCCATGCTGGCGCCGCTGCCTTCTGAAAGTACTAGTAATGATTCAACAGACAGTAATATTCAGTTAATACAGCCACAGACAGAAGAAACAGACGCGACTTCGCCTGGCCAGCCTCAACCTCTAGAAACAGCCGGTAGCAGCTCTTTGGAAAATATTGAAACAGAAGTAATCAAAGATATTCCTCAAGATGGTGTGGCTAGTATTAACCCCCATGATACTAAAGAGGCACCGCACCAAGATCCAGATCCTTCGCCGGAAAGGGTTTCTTTAACCGATTTATCATCTTATCGTCCGAAGACTGATTTTGGGCAAGATGATATTGCCAGCGGGCCTCCGTCGGAGCAAGAAAGCAAGGAAAATATCTACACCGATATCTGCCGACAGATTATAAAAGAGCAGGAACAAATTATTGGCACACTGGCCGTTGAACAAGCGCAACAAGTCGTGGGGCTAACGGTAGATCCGGCGACGTTCCAGTGTACTGTAATCGGGGATGGTAGCAAGGTAATTGATGATTTAATTGAACAGTATCGAGATTTCTTTGGGCATGCGGCCGTGGAAGTTTGCAAAGAAGCTGCTTATAAATTCGTTAATAAATTACCTTTCGATGCTCGACCGACTTTATTAAGATAGTTTTTAATTAATTAAAACCAAGGCGGTTAGATTGGCCTATATATCACTAGATACAAAAAGCAGTCTAGAAGAGGACTCCAAAGTCATACCTCATCATCAACCTTTGCGCAGTGATTTAAAGCGCATCGCCGAGATGATGTATACCCAAAATCTCTCTTTAGTGCAGGCTAACCGAACGTTACAAATATTAAGAACTATAGACTTAATAATTTTGGAATCGTCAAGGAACTTACAGCAACTTGGCACCGATATTTCCAAAGCAATCATTGAATCCTCGTCTTACGGCATGGTTGCCGTGATGTCTTTGAACGAAAGCCGGGATCGATTACTAAACTTTCAAGGATGGGCGCTGAACCAAGGGGTAGAACAAAAAAAGCCAGTCGCTGAAGTTTTAAAAATGTTGTTTAGCTTAAGATTGCCTGTTAACAGCAGGCTGATTGTTGGGCACAAAAGAAACCTAATTATCGATCTAACCAAGAGAGACGATATAAGTGAAGTTGGCAAGGTACAGCCTAATTTGGTGCCGTTTTTTGAAATATTGGCTAACGATTATGATCTAAGATCCCTGTATTTTACTAAACTGGAGGCTAAAGATAATCTAACCGGCCTTATGATAGTCGGTCTAGTAGATTCTATGCCTCACCTAGATGATATCGCTTTAATTGAACGGCTTGGCGAACCGACAGGTATTGCTCTTTATAACAGATTACTGTTTGAAGAAAACCAAGCAGTGTTGCAAAAGCTTAAACAGACTAACGACCGATTAAAAGAAATCGATGAGGCTAAAGACGAATTTATTAGTATGGCTAGTCATCAATTAAGGACTCCCTTAACTAGTATGAAAGGCTATGTCAGTATGGTGCTAGATGGAGATGCAGGCGCAATTACTAAATCACAGCAAACCCTTTTACGCCAGGCTTATAACAGTTCTCAACGCATGGTTTATCTTATAGCCGATTTACTCAATGTATCTAGGCTGAAGACCGGCAAGTTTATCATTAACAATAAAGAGATCAATTTGCCTCAGCTGATAGAGAGCGAATTGAGCCAGCTCACTGAATCAGCTGCCGCTAGAGGTGTTAGGTTCTATTACCAAAAACCGGACAACTTCCCGCCCTTAAGTCTTGACGAGATGAAAATTAGGCAAGTCGTTATGAACTACCTGGATAACGCCCTATACTATACGCCCAAGGGTGGTCGAGTTTATGTAGAATTGAAGTGTGACAACGACAAAATTGACTTTGTGGTGACCGATACCGGTTTAGGAGTGCCCAAAGCCGAACAGCATAAATTATTCACTAAGTTCTTCAGAGCTCAAAATGCTAAACAAATGAGACCGGACGGCACTGGTTTGGGGCTTTATATGACTCGAAAAATCATCATTGCCCAGGGCGGGACAATTTTATTTTCTAGCGTCGAAGGTCAGGGCAGTTCGTTTGGTTTTAGATTTCCCCGCAGTGCCGTAGAGATAAAACGCTAATCCAAACTCAACAACTTTCGCTAAATGGCGAATTAATATTAATATAATATTATTACTGCTTTTAAGGAGGTATTAGTGATGCTCGATACGGTAAAAGAAATTGTAATAAAAGCCACCCAAGCAATGGGCTTAGACTGGCATATTGCGGAAGAAATCGTTAAAATCAATGCCGAACACAATGTTAATCTCGTTTTGTCCAACAGTAAAAGTTTTAGGGCTTATAGAATCCAACATAATAATAAACGTGGTCCGTATAAAGGTGGCGTTAGGTTTCATCAAGACGTTGACGAAGACGAAGTCCGGGCTTTGGCAATCCTAATGAGCCTTAAAACTGCGGCGGTAGGGCTGCCATTAGGTGGTGCAAAAGGGGGAGTTGCCGTTGACCCCAATAGTTTATCCGAACAGGAACTTGAAGAACTGAGCCGCTTGTATGTCAAAAAGTTGGTTAATTTTATCGGCCCACAAAAAGATATACCCGCTCCGGACGTAAACACCAACAGTAAAATAATCGATTGGATGGTGGACGAATATCAAAAAATAACAAAAGACCAGACCAAAGCCAGTTTTACAGGCAAAAGTTTGATTAACGGTGGTAGCCTGGGCCGCGAGGCAGCTACCGGGCGGGGTGGCGTTATAGCTCTAAAAGAATATTTGTCGTTAGTTAAAAAAGAAGGCAAGCCTTTGACTCTGGCCGTTCAGGGTTTTGGAAATGTTGGATCGCATTTTATTTCCACCATTAATCAGCTTAACCTGAATTGGAAAGTGGTAGCTGTTGGCGATTCCAGTGGAGCTATTTATAATTCGAAAGGTATTGACATATCTAACTTAATGAGCTTTAAAAGTCGAGGAACTCAGCTTATCGAGTATGACCTACATAAACTTACGCGTATTACCAACGAAGAGTTAATAGGTCTAGACGTGGATATTTTAGTTTTAGCGGCCCTTGGTGATGCTATAGTTGAAAAAAATATGAAGAATGTACGGGCTAAAACAATCCTGGAGTTGGCTAACGGGCCTATTAATGAGGCAGCAATCGAGTACCTAAATGATAAAAAAGTGGTAATTATTCCTGATATTATCGCTAATGCGGGGGGTGTAATCGTCAGTTACTTCGAATGGTTGCAGAATTGCCAAAAACAAACTTGGGAAGAAGTTAAAGTGAATAAAGAGTTGCAGCGAATGATGGTAAAAGCAGTCAGACAGACTTACCAAACGGCAAAAAAATATCATACTAGCCTGAAAGAGGCTGCCTTTATAAACGCTATTAGTAACTTACTGTAGAACAACATTTTAGGTTATTTTGCAAAGTTAAGATTGCGTCAACATGGCCTAAATTTAAGGCCAATAGAACTTAACCGGACAAAAAGATATAATCAACATATATGCATAAGCTGTTATCGTTGCAAAAAAATCAACATACTGCTAAAAAAATGTCTCATTGCTTCACTTCTTACAGAGCCTTGTGGTTGGTGATGACTTTTTTTGGGGTATTGTTGATTTTAGTGCAAAGAAGTACCATTGCCGACAGTTTTGTGGTCACGGCCAAAATACCGGCACCCATGCCGTCAAAGCCGCCTGTGATAACTGTTGTTAATAATAAAACCGCGCCACCACACGGTGAGTTAAAAATTGTAGAAACGCCAAATGTAGTTATTAGCGGGAACTGTCCAGTAATCGTTCCTTCAATTATGGTAGGGATATTTCGTGATAACCAGTTAATATCTTCGGGGGGTTGTTCTACCAACGGCGAGTTTAATGTAGCAACCAATTTAGTTCGTGGTGAGAACGTACTTATTCCAAAAATTATAACAATTACAGGGGATATTGGCCCCGCCGGAGATCCTTTAAAGTTGACTTTAGTGCTGGGTATTTCGACGGCTTCGACAACAAACACAAGTAGTGGTGAGGTTCGCAGTGCCAACATAAATTCGTTTGCAACTACGAAGTTTGCTGTATTTTCAGACAGCCCTTTTATAACTTATGGCTTAAATAAACAACTTACGTGGCAATTAACTATTGCTGGTGGAGTTGCGCCGTATAAAGTTAGTGTAAACTGGGGCGATGGTCAAAAGTCAACGTATTTTTACAAAACTAACGGAGTAAAAAAACTGCACTATACCTATGGGCTAAGTAAAACTTATTTAGTCAAGCTAACAGCAACAGACAAACAAGGCGAGGTAGTTAGCTTTTCTGTAGCGGCCGTTACGCTAGAAAACAATAGCCATAGCCCAGGTGTATTTGGCGTTGTAGGCGAAAGAGATGAAGAGTATTTTCTAATTGACTGGCAGCACCTGGTCACAATATACATAGTTATTCTGGTGGCCATTTTGGCTTTTTGGCTTGGTTCAAAAAAAGAAAAGATGGCTTATGCCAAGAGTAGGAACAGCAGAAAAAAATCTAAGCGATGAAAAAGTGGCTGTTGTTGTCGGTAATCGTAATTTTGATTATCTTTGTTGTTTTATACTTTTGGGCTGGCCGTCCGGTAAAAACGATTATAGTATCTTCCGGCGCAGGTGAAACAACTCAATCAACTCCAGAACGGAAACTAAAAATTGAAAATAAATTTTTTTTAACATACTTACCAGCGGGATATAGAGTAAACGAAGAGCAATCCCCTAATGAAAGATTACAAATAGTCGTCGTAAAACCCGATTCATCTAGTCAGGTAGCCTTTACCGCCAGTCAAATCGGCCAAAATCACTTAGAAGATTTGTCGGACTATGTGTTTAGAATTAAAAATGCCAATACTTACGCTAAAGAAAACTGGAAAGAATTACCTATGTCAAACGAAGTGTTTGTAAAGAATGACGGGCAAGAGATAACCGTTTTTATTGTACATAAAGGCCATTATGCGATCGTCTCGGCAACTGGTCTGCTTGGTCTGCAAGACCTTAAAGCACTATTAACCGGGGTTCTCAAGCAGTGGGTATGGAAAATATAAGTGTTAAAATAGCCTTATGTTTAAGGAGATAATAATACCAACACTCGTGGCCTTGGGGCTGTTGGCGGTTAGTCCATCCAGTACCAACTACACCCTAAAAGCGTTTGATTTTGGTAATGGCGGAGGCGAGACATCAGGTTCGGCCTATAAGCTAAATGCTATTATCGGTGGACAAGCCGGAAACCAAACCAGCTCGTCATCGTACAAACTGGGGCCGGGGTTAGCACCGACCATTAATGCCAATACACCCCCAGCACCATCATTAACCAATCCCAGTAACTATTACGAACGATTAAAGCTGACTTTAGCTACCGGTAATAACCCCGCTACCACCAGATATAACATTGCTATCAGCGACGATAATTTCGTAACTACCTACTACATTCAACCGGATAACACAGTTGGTCCAACTTTAAATATGTCCAACTATCAAACTTACGCGGCTTGGGGTGGTTCTTCAGGTTTTTATATATTGGGCCTTCAACCCGATACTACATATCAGGTCAAGGTTCGTGCTTATAGTGGGAAGTTCTCAGAGAGCTCCTACTCTGCCGTTGCCAGTGCTTCGACAGTTCAGCCCAGCATCACGTTTTCGGTAGCAACTTCTAATTCGATGACCCCTCCTTATAGCGTCGTTTTCCAGTCCTTAGCGCCCGGGAATACGGTCTATTCGACGAATTACGATCCTATATTAGGCCTAAGCACTAATGCCTTGTTCGGCGGTTATGTTTATATTAACGGTAATCACGGTGGGCTGAGAAGTAACGCTAGCGGTTCCATGATTACTTCTGAGACCACCGATTTAGATAGTATTGCCAGTGGCTATGGAGCTCAAGTAACGCAAACCAGCCAGTCTATCGGCGGTCCATTGGCAGCAGTTGCCCCCTATGATGGAATAGCGAACAACGTTGGAGCGATAACAAATAACTCAAAGCCCATATTATCTACACCAGGACAAGTTTACGGAGCGACTGCCACAATTGGCTTAAAGGCTAAAACCGACATTAAAACACCGTCGAGTGGTGATTATCAAGATGCGCTGACATTTGTGGCTAGTATGGTCTTTTAGTTTGCAATTAACTATAACCTTGAGTAAAATTTATCTTGAAGCATTAACGCTTTTGTTTTAATAAAAATATATACTGGAGGAAAAATGCTTGCAGTGATAAAAACTAAACCAATCAGATTGGCGGTTATAGCGGTTTTAGTGCTGTTTGTAGTTGCCCAACTACTACTAGGCCATCTAGCCAAGGCTGCTGCCTTGGATCAAGTCATGGTGCGTTTTGACCGCATGAGAGTAAGTACTCAAACCACTGGAACCATATGCGCTAAGCCAAGTTCAACGGCGACCGAAAACAGTGTAAGGGTTACTTTTCCAACGGGTTATAGCTTAGGTTCTGCGGCTAACTTCACCACCAGTACTTCGCCAACAGCAGACTGGCCCTCAGGGGCTTCACCATGGGTTAATATTCAAGCGCAAGCAACGAGTGTGGTTGGGCAAGTAGTTACTTGGACAAGCGGTGATTTAACTGCCGGAACACTTTATTGTTTTAATTGGAATAATCAAGCTGCAGTTCAAACAGCTGGCTCAGCTTCTACTAGTTTGTCTGGTTTGGTTGAGACACTGGCAAGCGGACCCACCGTAATCGACAGTGCCGCCTACACAACTAATACAATTACCGATGATCAAATTTTAGTAAGCGCTACGGTTCCTCAAGCGTTTTCCTTTGCATTGAGTGGTAATTCGGACGCTTTAGGTACGTTGTCGTCAAGTAGCGTGTCTGCCAGCCCGACACCTAGAACAGTGACTATTAACACGAACGCTAAGCTAGGATGGCAGGTTTGGGCCAGAGACGCTAATACTGGGTTAAATTCAGCTTCGGCAGCCCATACTATTGCTTCTACAACACCAGGCACCAACAGTGTTCTTTCAGCTGGTACCGAGGGCTACAACACGGGGTTAACTTCTTCGCAAGCAGGCGGTACCGGCACTATTGCTATACCAGCCGCTTTTGTGGGTGGTTCTCTGGGTCGCGGTGGAGGACTAGATACAACATTGAGGACAATCGCTACTTCTAATGGCACTGCTCAAAATGCGGTGCTGACAATTAATAATAACGTAGCTATTAGCTCTCTAACATCGGCAGCTGCCGACTATTCCGATACGATTACAATTGTCGGGGCCGGTTTATTTTAGACTAATAAACTACAACACTGGATGACGACTGGGTGTCGTTATTGCCTTTGTTATACTAGTGTTTGATGAGGTTTTTGAATATTAGTGGAAGTAGCAAACTGTTTCTAGCTCTCTTTATTATAGTTTTGAATTTGCTACATATTAATACAATAACAGCATCAGCCCAAACGCAGTCGCGAGATTTTGCTCTGCAGGTTTATCCATCCCCAGTGGTTGAAGTGATTAAACCTGGCCAAACCAAGACCATTAAGCTCCAAATTAGGAATAATGGTAGTCAGACTGAAAACTTGCAGATTAAAACTAGAAGTTTTAATTACGACAGTTCTAATGGTCAAGTTAAATTAGGTTCAGACGAAGTTTCTCAAGTGAAAAAATGGATTATTTTCGAAAATCCTTTTTTTAAGATAAGCCCAGGGCAATGGTTTACAGAAAAGATTACTATAAATACGCCTAAAACAGCTGGATTTAGCTACTCCTTTGCTTTAGTAATTAGTCGAAAAAGTGACTTAGATCCGGCACCCGGAACACCGGCCATTCATGGTTCGGTAGCAGTGTTCGTATTACTGAATGTTGATAGACCTGATGCTAAAAAGCAACTTGAATTGAGCAGCTTCTTGTCGCAAAAAAGGATTTATGAATATTTACCGGCCGATTTTAAAATAACCTTCAAAAACACCGGTAATACCATTATTCAACCTTACGGCAATATTTTTATTCAACGTGATAAAGATTCGAAAACCCCCATTACGCTTCTGCCGGTAAATGAGGCTAAAAGTTATATTTTACCTGGAACCAGTCGAACTCTTAGTAGTACATGGACTCAAGGATTCCCTCGTAAAGAGGCAGTTAAACTGGCGGCAAATTCTCCGGCAACCAATAGACTGGTCTGGGATTGGGACAAAATTAAGGATTTTAGAATCGGGCGTTACAGTGCGGTTTTAATAGGGGCCTACAGTAATGGTCATAAAGATATCCCTATTAGGGCTGAGCTAACTTTTTGGGTAATTCCATGGAAACTGATTATGGGGGGTATCGCTGTACTGGCAATTTTAATGATAGGGTTGTATACAATTCTAAAAAAGGGTTATCAGATTATCCCTAGACGTAAGAAGCACAGTGGTTATAAAATTGATAATATCTCGTAAGAAAATACTGGCTATATGCGCTGTAGCGGTTTTATTGTTGCTCCTAGGAAGGTCTGCAAATGCTGAAAAAAATCAAATAGGTATTACCGTATCACCGGCGATTGTCCGTATTAATCTAGATAAAGAAGAGGAGCAGCTTGCATACGTCAGCATTAAAAATAACTATCAAACTCGGATTAGTCTGAAAACGGCAATTAAGGGAGTCGATTCGGAAGAAGGCATCTTAGCTCCGATAAAAGAACTTGACGCTAATCTTAAGCAACTATTAACGGTCAACCCGATGCAATTTACTCTGGAGCCGAGAGAATCAATTAACTTGCAACTACGAGTAAAAAATGGAGATGCTCTGGGCCCAGGTGGCAGCTATGCAGCCCTGGTTATAACTCAGTTAGATGAGCCAGAAAAGCTAGAGCTCCATTCGGCAATTAGCGTAAATATTTTTATTGTTAAGGAGCGTGGCGCAAGAAGACAACTTGATGTTGTTAATCTTAAGGCAAACCGACTGCTGTTTGGTATGCCAAGTAGCGTCAATATTACCTTTAAGAATAGTGGTAATGTGCTTGTTGTGCCAAGGGGTGTTGCGGTAGTCAACGGGGGCAAGCATGACGTTATTTATAAAAAGGGAATCATTAATGAGCAGTCTATAAGTGTGTTTCCTAAAAAGAACATAACCCTAAATACGCCACTGATAAGACTATCCGAAAGATGGTTGCCAGCAAAAATTACAATTTCTTTACAATATCGGGTAGAAGGTTCAAATAAAATCAACACCTATTCAACAAAAAAGCTGTACATTCCTAACATGTATTGGCTGATAGCCCTAGCCAGTTTCATTGCTTTCTGGATAATTAGAAAATACTACCAAAGGTCAACAAAAAACGTATATAAAACAGCTAATTTTAACGGATGATAAACGCACAAATATCGAATCTGTTGAAACCTTGGCTTGGAACTAGAAAACAGCGATAATTTAGTAGCTATCAAGCTTGAGCGAGATACTTCTTGCTGGTACTATTTAAAAGAGATGAAACAAAAAGTCGAGGGTTTGTTTTTTGTGTTTGTTAGCGTTTTGATATCGCTTGCCACTATTTTGATTTTTTTGAGTGTCTTTAGTAATCAAGCTCAGGCAGTAGTTAATCAGTATGTCAGCTTTCAAGGGAAGTTAACCAACCCGGACGGGACAAATGTAGCCAATAATAGTTACTTTATAGTTTTTACTATTTATAGTGGCGCAGGCTGTACCGAGATGGGCGGTTCGCCGTGTTCGGCTGTTTGGTCAGAAACTCAAAGCGCAGTGCCAGTCTCTGATGGCATATTCCATGTTAATTTGGGCTCGGTAAATCCATTTAGCGGTCTAGTTGATTTTAGTTTAAGCCCCCTTTATTTAAGTGTAAAGGTGGGGGCCGATTCCGAGATGCTACCCAGGATTTTATTAACCAGCTCACCTTACGCATTTAATAGTCAAAATAGCGAAAGGTTAAATGGATTAGGCAGTTCTGGTTTCGTGCAGTTGGCCCAGGGTCTGCAGACTGACTCGTCGTCTACCAATGCCTCCATAGCAATTAATAAAACCGGCTCGACAGCTGGCATCTTACAGTTACAAAGAAGTGGATCTGATGTAATGACTATTAGTAATGATGGTAGCTATACATACTCCATGAGCGCCGCTCGTAATCCCAGCTACTCTATAATAAATAACGGCTCTGGTGATATCGTTACTAACTTAAATGGTACCGGTAACTTTACAATATTAGACAGTGGTACAGCTTTTGCGACTTTTGGTAGCGATGGTTCAATAACGTTTGCGCCGACGTCAACCCAAAACTTTGTTATTAATGAGGCGGCCGGTTCTAGCTTTCGGGTGGCGGCCACGGCACCGCCTACCGTCGACCAGGTTAGCATTAGTAATGTAGGGCAGGGTGTTACTACCAGCGGAGTAAATGGGTTGTCCATTGAGTATATAGGCGGGTCTGCAGCTGTCGAGGCAGCTGGTTTACACATTGATTATACGCCGGGTGATGCTAGTGGTGCTGTCTGGAGCGGTTTGCGGATTGTAGAAGCTACATCGGCTGGGAGCGGTGTGAGCTCATACGGCATAAAGCTGGAAGGAGGCGGTACTGGTAGCGGTAATAGTTACGGCATAGAAATAACAACCGGCTGGGATATAGGGCTGGATGTGCAGTCCGGCGGTCTGCAATTGGCAACCCAGGATGATCCAGCAGCTCCGGCTGTTGGCAATTTACGGATATACGCCAAGGAAATCGCTGGACGGGTAATGCCAAAGTGGATTGGCCCTTCCGGAGTTGATACTCCTTTTCAAGCCAGCCTGGGTTTTAATCGTGTAGCCATGATGGCTCCAGCTGGCAGTGGAACTAACTGCGGTACAAGTTTAAGCGTTTTTGGTAGTACGGTTACTGGAGGTGGCTCTTGTAGTTATCCTGCCTTAAGTGCAACCAACCTTAAAACTTCCGTACGCCGTTTCATTTATGCCACGACCGGGAGCTCGGGCAATGTTAGTCACCATCGACAAAGCGCTCTTCTAGCCTGGCGTGGTAATGTTTCGGATAGAGGTGGCTTCTTTTTTACGACGCGCTTCGGTCTAGGCGCTCTCGCAAACAATAATCGAGCTTTTATGGGATTATCCAATCGGACAGCCAATCCGACAAACATAGACCCGACTATTGACAGTAGTTACGATAAAATTGGGATGGCAATAAATAGCAATACCGGCAACTGGAACTTTATACATAATAGGACCGGCACCGCTCCGACTGTTATAAATTTGGGCTCTAATTTTCCCATCAACACCACCGACTTATACGAACTGGCGCTATTTTCAGCACCCAATGGTGATTCAATAGGCTGGCGGGTCAAAAATATATCTACTGGTAACCAAACCAGCGGTTCTATTACCACCAATTTGCCCAATAAAGATACTTTCTTGGCTCCGCTGTTTTGGATGACCAACAATACCACGGCTTCGGTTGTTCAGTTTGAATTAGCCGGTTGGTATCTAGAAAGCGATAACTGATGAATCCAAACCAAAGGAGGTTAAAATCGACAACAAAATATTTGTTTATAGCCTTCATTTTCGTTTTGCTTGCAACAGCCGGGTACTTATACAAAAACCAAAAACCTGATTATAACGATGTAAAAAAAGTAAAGCAGCAAGTTGGCCAAATGGTTCTCTTACCAGAAGACGAAGAACCGGCTTTAGCCACAGTCACCGACAGCAGCAAGTTAACAAGCAGTCTGGCAGCTAAGGCTCAAAATGGCGACAAGGTGTTAATCTACCAACGTCACCAGAGAGCTATATTATATCGGCCAAGCGTCAATAGAATTGTTGACATAGTGCCTGTACAAATTGATTCGGTGCAAAGCTTACAAAAAAATGTCAGATGAGTTTTTGTCAATAATGGCGCAGCTAGATATTAGGATGACTCTTGTGCTTAACCGATAACGACTCTATACTTAAACTAGAGATTAAGGAACTAAAAACAAAAGAGGCAAGGATGGCTAAAGCTAAAAGAGAGAACCAAAAATCAAAGAAACACATCATAAAAAATATTGTTTTTGTTTGTTTAATATTATTTTTAGCAGCTTTTGGCGGCTTTTATTTTGTTAAGTACTTACAAATTAATAACAAATATAAAAATCTAACCATGACTCAAGAGGAAAAAAATCAAAATACAGTTGACCTGGTGGCTAAATTAATAGATTTACCAAAAAACGAAAAACCAACTATTTTTGAAGTTAAAGATAAGTCAAAATTGGGTAGCGCGCCGGTTGCTAAGAATTATTTTGCTAGCGTTAAGAACGGCGATGTTATATTAGCCTATCAAAAGGCTAATTTATCGATTATCTACAGGCCGAGCGAGAAAAAGATAGTAAAAACCGACAGCTACACGAATTTTTATGCGGCTGCTAATCCCGTAAAAGTTGCAATTATTGCACCGCAGAGCCAACAACAAGATACCGAAAACTTAATCAAAAGCAAGGTCATTAATGTCGAAATAATTTCCAAACATTTGCCTAAAAACGTTGGTGGTCAAAGTATGGTAGTGGATGCTACAGGCCAAAATGCTAAAGCCGCCAAGGAACTGGCCGAAAAGATTGGTCTAAGCGTGGGCCAGCTACCCGAAGGTGAAACCAAACCAAAAAACGCCTCTCTGATTGTGATAATAACCGCGCCTGGCGACAACACGCCTAATCCTTAGGATTAATTATTGTATTGGTGAATTAATATGGCAAAATAATAAGTAGAGGGCCAAGTAATGTATACGGCTTACAGAAGACAAATTAAAAGAAGAGTGTTTGTAAGATTTGCCCTGTATAGCCTACCGTTTTTGGCAATACTGGGCTTTATTATTTGGTTGATATTTTTAAAACAGCAGCCAACTACAACTACCAACTTTGCAAAAGAAGGAGCCCAAGTTGCTGTCGTTAAGCCAGAGAAGGTTGTCTTTGATGACAGTGGTTTGTTTAAAATAACTCTACCGAGTAGTTGGGGCAAAAATGGGCGCAAAAACCCTTTTACTAATCAGGTTTATTACGAATATCAGAGTAGGGCAAAAAATTATGACAACAGATGGCTCAGAATTTATGTGGATGTTTACCCGACGAATTTTGCAGTAAGCAGAGTCTTGCCGGTTAGCATTAAGCAAAATCGCGTCGTTATTGAAAGTCCGGAAAGCGTATCGGACGAATGCTGGACGTTCACAGGGGCTCCCTTAGCTAACAATGGAGACGATTCGGGAGCCGGCCAGACTTGGGCGGCTAAATGGAAAAACATTAATTTTACATGTGATATGAATAAAAATCGCAATTACGTTGGGGCAGTTAGCGAATCGGAAGGCTACGGACTAACAATGGTCAGCGCCAACGGCGATAAACACAAATACTTTTTTGTTTATATCGATAATAACGTTAGACCTGATTTTGAAATTTTTACGGACAGTATTACGACATTTGAAACAATGTAACCGTTACTGGTAGTGCGTCTGCAAATATAGGAGGTGCTTGTCTCTAAAGCGTTTGAATTCGCCTTTATTAAAACCATTACGCTTGATGAAAGAACTAATTTTTTCACTGCCAACATAATGGGGCATGATTACATAAGAAACCCCTTCATCGTATAAATCCGAAGCTTGTTTTGCTGTGTCGGCGGCGCATATAAAGACTGCCTGATGATTAGATTTTTTTAACCACCTGGCCAAAAATACGTTTGTGTTGTAATCGCCAATAGTTGAAACTACTAACTTGGCTTTAGATAAATTAATTTCTTCTAGCAGTTCTAAATCCGTAGCATCGCCAAAAATAAAATGAACATTTCTATTAGCTATCAAATCAACAACTTCCGGATCGTAATCAACCACAATAAACCGCTTGCTCATTTGTTTCATGGTTTTTATGAACTCTTGTCCACCTTTGTTGTAACCAAATAAAATCATGTCGTAATTAAACGATCGACTGCTCTCCGGTTTGGTTTTGCGCCTTTCCATAAGAGTTATTTTCTTCTCTAGTAGGCTGTAAATACTACGGCTGTAAGTAATTATATAGGCACTGGCTGCAATGGTAATTAGAGCCACGATGGTAATGATATTAACTATTTCTTGGCGTAGTAGGTTTTGCTGCTGGGCTAGTATTACCAGAACCAGGGAAAATTCACTAATTTGAGCCAAGGCGCTACTTGCTTTAAAACTGGTACTTTTGGTGTAGCCCATAAGGCTCATAATGACCATAGTGATAAAGGGTTTGATGAGTACAACGATTAAACAAAGAACGGTGATTGGTAGCCAAATATCGCTTATATGTCCAAAGTTTAATCTCGTTCCCAAACTGATGAAAAATACTACTACAAAAAAATCACGCAATGGTCTTAAGCGTGAGGCTATTTCGTGAACATAAGGCAAGTTGGCCAGTGCCACCCCTGCAAACAGGGCGCCAACTTCTATTGAGAAACCAAAATGCTCAAAGAGAGTTGCCACGCCAAAACCCCAGCCGATAGCGAATAAATACAGTAGCTCCTGGTTGCTGGCAATGATTTTGCCCATTTTCGGCAAAATCCAGCCACTAATCAAAAATAGCGGAATTGCGATAGCCAATCCTTTGAGAGCTAGCAATATCAAAGTTTCTGGAGAAAAACTGTTATCGCTGCGAGCAAGAATTAATACTAGAACAATAGTGGCGGCAATGTCTTGAATTAGCAGAATGCCAATAGCTATTTTGCCATACAACCTGGTTTGTTCTTTTTTATCGCTAAGTAACTTTAAAATTATAATGGTACTACTAAAAGCTAGGGCTAAACCGATAACTATGCTCTCTGTCTTGCTATAACCCAGTAAATGGCTAACAATAAAGCCAATTGCTACGGTGAAAATAATCTGTAGAGTGCCGGTTATAACGGCAACTTTACCTACCTCCTTGACTACTTTAGGATTTAGGCCTAGCCCGATGATAAATAACAGTAAGGCCACGCCAATAGATGCAAATACGTTAATTGTTTGATCGTTACTTACCAGATTCATTACCGATGGTCCCACAATCAAACCGGTGATGATGTAGCCTATTATTAACGGCTGCCTGATTAATCTGAGGATAATCGATACAACAACTCCAATAACTATAACCACGCTTAGTTCGGCAAATATATTTGAATCCATATTTATTTACAAAGCCTAATTAGTATAAGCATACAACAATTTTATAATTAACGCCCAATTTCAAAAACTTGACTAAAAACGAGTGGTTTTGATAGTATCTTCTTTACGTGACCAAAAATTAAATAAAAAAATAAAAATATATGGGAGGGGCTTTTTTAGTGTCCATAAAAATAAAAACCATCGCTAGTCGTGAGCAAAAAATTAACGTGAGAGTGGTGCCGGCTTCGTGGCAGGTTTACATTGAATATTGATAAGAACTATTTAGATTTCTCGATAGCTTTTTCGATAACGGCAGAAAATTGTTCAACAGTGGCAATGTCCCCATTGTCAAGTTTTTTGTTGTTCAAGAAATAAGTTGGGGTGCCGTCAATACCAGCATCTTCACCGGCTTTTTTATCGGCACTAATGGTGTTGTTCACAGACTCACTAGCAAAATCCGTTTTAAATCGTTTAACATCAAGACCCATTTTCTTGGCTAGTTCCGTAAATACACTCAAAGGATTGTTAGAATTCGTCCAACTCGAATAATTATCAAAGAGTTCGTTATGCATTTCGAAAAACTTGCCTTGCAAGCCGGCTGCCTCCGCAGCTCGACTGGCCGCTCTGGCGTTTGGGTGAGAGCTTTCGATAGGAAAGTGTCTGAACTGGACGCTTATTTTATCTATATATTTATTGATAACCTGACTCTCTATTGGATAAAACCGGTAACAGGCAGAACATTGAAAATCACTATAAATCAATAACTTTACCTTACTGTCAACTTTCCCTTTAACGTGATTGCTGGCTTTAGCGTTACTGGCCAAGGTAGGTGCAGTGGTTTTATTTTGAGTGAATATAAATAAGCCGATTAACCCTAAAACAACCAAGCCTAGCATTGTAATTAAACGTCTATCCATTCTATCTCCGTATCAAAAACCCATTATAACAATTATATGTAAAAACCAGCCAACATTTTAAAGTTTGGTCTAAAAGGCTTAAAATTGTACATATGGTAAAGGTTGTTTTATTACTTATAGCAGGCGCCCTGGCTTTTTATAGCCTATTATTGATTCGTAGCTATAAAAGCAAAAGCCTAGATGAGCTAAAAAGACTGGCCAGGTCAGGCAACAAGCTGGCCAAGAAGGTGTACCCGGTAAGGACCTATAAAATACAGCTTTGGCTGGTTTTATGGACGATATTCGCCCTGTTATTGTCGGCTATCACTGTTCTATCGTATTTTTTAATTGGCGGTCTACGGACTTTGGCTATAAGTGTGCCTCTACTAATACTGGTGCATACCGTATTGCCGTATTTAACTCACCCAAAGTCGAATTTAAAACTGGCGGCAATTTCAAGTCCGATTATCGAAACAATCTTAAACTTTACATTTCCAGTCTTAAGCCGTATCGAAAAGAGTTTGGGGCGTTTTATTCAGACCGACCCCACGTTAACAGTACAAGACGAGAAAGAGTTGCTTGAAATTATAAGGCACAGCGTTAAGAACCCCGATGTCTCGGGCAAAGAAGAATTGGAGTTTACGGCCAATTTGTTAATTTTGGGCGAGCAAAAAGTGTCCAATTTTATGACGCCTATTGACAAAGTAGCGCTTGTTAAGCCAGACGAACAGCTGACACCTAAAATAATGGACGAACTTCACCAAAGCCGATCCTCGTGGTTTTTAGTGTTTCGTGGTAACCGTCAGAATGTTGTCGGTGTTCTGTCGGCAACCGACGCTATCAACCTAAAATCACAAAAATATATTAGAGATATAATGCATAGCGAAGTATTTTACATAAACGAACAACAAACTATAACCGAGGCTTTAAATATATTTTTAAATACTAAACAAAGCATACTGGTTGTGATTAATCAATACAAAGATGTAGTGGGGGCCATTCTGATTGAAGACGTTGTAAAACAGATAATTGCGCCCATGAACCTAGAACAGCCAAACGGATACGACGACATCAACGTAGTAGCTAATATAACTGCTAAAAACCATACTCCAAACCAGAGCTAACCAATATGGCGTTGGTAATCTTTTTGTTATAATCAAGCAGATATGAGAGTATTATCCTCTGACATAAAAAAACACGCGGGCAAAACTATTGAAGCGCGAGGCTGGTTGCATAAGAAACGCTTACTGGGGGGCTTGACTTTTATTAACGTGAGAGACCGCCAAGGTATTATTCAGGTTTTAGTCGAGGAAAGGAAAGAGGTAGAAAAACTACGCGGAATGCAAATAGGCACGGTAATTGCCGTAAAAGGAGTGGTAGTAAAAGATGAAAGGGCGCCCGGCGGGGCGGAAATCCATCAGGCAGTCATAAGCATTATCGTACCCGTATCGGAGACTTCACCGATTGAAATCGATAAAGCTATAAGTCATAAATCGGACAACCTAGATACGTTATTTGAATATCGGGCACTTAGTTTGCGCAATCCTAAGGAATCGGCCATATTTAAAATACAGGCCGTCATTTTAGAATCGATTAGAACTTCACTTGAAAAACAACAGTTTACCGAATTTAACTCACCGAAGTTATTAGCCGAAGCTACAGAAGGCGGAGCGGAAGTTTTTAAACTTGATTACTTTGGAAAAGAAGCCACTTTAGCTCAAAGTGCCCAATTTTACAAACAAATAATGGTAGGCGTTTATGAACGAGTTTTTGAAATCAATCCGACCTATCGAGCAGAATTATCAGCAACCACTCGCCATATGACTGAATTTATACAAGTGGATGTTGAAGCTGGCTTTATAGAGTTTAGCGATTTATTGCAAATTTCCAGTAATGTAATTCACGCTGCAGTCAGCGCTGTTTGGAGTAAGTGCCAAGACCAACTGAAACTGTGGGGAGCTACCAAACCGCGACTGCCAAAAATTTTACCAACTATTACACTAAATGAAGTTCACGAAAAATACTCAAAGGCTACCAAGCAAAGTACTATCGGCGAAGAAGACCTGCGTCCTGACGAAGAGCGATGGATTACGGATTGGTCTGCCAAGGAATTAGACAGTGAAGCAATTTTTGTGGTAGATTGGCCGGCTAGCGGCGCTAAGTTTTATCATCGTCTAAAGCAAGACGACCCAAAAACGGCTGAACGGGCAGATTTGATATTTAGGGGCGTAGAGATTGCCACCGCTAGTATGCGGGAACACCGGTACGATAAACTCATCAGCCAATTTAAAAAAGCCGGAATCGATTATAATCACCCGGGCTTTAAACACTATTTAATGGCCTTTAAATACGGCTTGCCTCCTCACGGTGGCTTTGGTCTAGGCTTAGAGCGGTTAACCAGTAAAATAGTTGGTTTAGCTAACGTTAAAGAGGCCTCACTTTTCCCTAGAGATATAAATCGTCTAATGCCTTAAAAGTAAAAATAGTCACATAGTTTTACTAAGGGCCGGCGTAACGTTTATTTAGAGGTGCTACAATATAGAACGATGCGATTTAAGTTAAGTTTAGTCACTATTTTTTTAGTGTTCCTATTGCTGCCTATTGCCCGGGTCGTGGCCGGGAGTAGTGATATCGTGGAGGTCGTTGGCGAAGATACTGAGTCAAGGCTTAGTCAGGCTGTGGCCAATCAACAGTTAGCGTTTGATGATTTGACTTTGCAGTCTGTTGCTAATAGGTGCCAAGGGGCGCAAATAATACTAAGGGATATACGTCTAAAAAACGACAAAGCTACTCGTCAAAGAATATCGCTTTATGGCAGTATCCAAAAAGATCTACAATCTATTAAATTTAGAATGTTAAGACAAGGTTCGGATGCTTCTGAAACCGACTTGTTGTACGGCAAACTGCAACAATTAATAGACAGATTCACCGTACAATCTAACAAATATGGTACTACGCTTGATGATTTAGTTGCGGTCAGTTGTCAAGAGAAGCCTGAATATTTTTCTGCTGGCTTAATTTTGGCTCGTGTGCAGCAAGCAAAACTACTGGACATCACCTTAAAAATCAACCGGGTGGTAGAGAATAAGACTACATTTGATCAACTTAAAAGAAGACTAACATTATGAAAAAATTTTGGAAAAAGGACGAACCAAAAACCGTTAGCCTGACTTTTGTAATACTGGTTGCAGTGATGGTTGCTATTGTTATGGTGTCATTTACCACGGTAGCGTTTCTGAAATCCGAAGCTTACGCCACGGTCAAACAGATTCAGGTTGGCTCTCAACGACACAATTATCTGGATGAAGATATAGATGTTACCAGCCCTATAAAAGCTAGTGACATAGATGAGTATCAAACAAGTTTTCGTGAACGTTTACACAGCTTAGATGATAATAAAGATTTTGGCCCGACTAATCTATCAGATGAGAACCTCGGTCTTTAAACAACTGTTTTTCTAACCCATTCGTCAAGACTGTTACCGCCCCCGCCAGCCATACAGATTACCATATCGCCGTTTTTGGCATGATTGAGAATTACGTTTTTTAACTCATCATTTTTTTTCATGGCCCGCGCTATTTCGGGATTATCTAGATAACTAATTAATTCTTGTGGTGAAAGTATCTCTAGGTTAGGGTCTTCTCTTGCCAGGTAGCTAGGTAGCCAGTACAGTTTTTTTACGCCGCTAAAAGCCGCTTTGTATTGATTTTTCATATAATGTTGTCGTCGATTGGTAAGAGGTTCGTAAACGACAACTACATTTTTGGATATTTCGCTGGCCAGTTGTAAAGTAGCAGCAATTTCTTCCGGAGTATGAGCGTAGTCGCTATATATATTGCTGGCCAATCGTTCTAGCCTCCTGGAGGTACCAGGAAAATTATTGGCTAAGTGCATAACTTCTTCTAAATTTTTACCTAAAATAGCAGCAACAGCCTTAGATGCTATGTAACTGTTTTGACGATTGTGCAAGCCCGGTATTTGTAACTTGTCCAGCGATTTAGCGGTGCTTTGTAGCACATGTATTTTGCTTTCTTTATCTAGTTCAAGATAAGAGTTGTCTTTGTCAAAAATATAGGTTTGAGTACTTTGAACTATAAAGTGCCTAAAGGCTTTTTTATATTCCTGACGAGTTGGATAAATGTCGTGATGATCCCAGTCAACGGACGTTATAATCGATATTTCGGGGTAAAAACTCAAAAAGTTATGGTCAAACTCGTCACACTCATACACAAAATAGTTACTACTCGGGTCAAACAAACCCATCGGGCCAAAAGACAGCTTTGCGCCCACTGAGTAGCTTATGGGGGTCTGTAGTTGCATAAAAAGCCATACTACAAGGGCAGTTGTTGAGGTTTTACCGTGGGTACCGGCCACTGCTATCAATTTGAGCTCTTTTTGCTTGAGGATGGTATTTAGGCACTCGTCTCGTTTGCTAATTTTTAGGCTGTGTGCTTTGGCAAATAGTAGTTCTGGATGATTGGGGTTGTCTATTAAAACTGCCGATGAAAAAACAACCCAGTCTATAGGATGAGCTTTGTGTTCTTTGGCTATTTGTTTTTGGCTCTGTCCTATGTGCAATCGAATGCCTTGAGATTGTAAATAATCGGTATATTGACTATTTTGCATATCCGAACCCGAGACCTCAAAACCGGCCTGTTTTGTAATTATGACTAACGGTCCAATACCCGCTCCGCCGATACCGCTAAAATATATGTGCATAAATTACGACCTAATTTTAAATCTGTTACAATATAAACTATAAAGAAAAAACAAAATGTTTCAAAAAATTATTAAAAGACTGTTTTATAAACGCCATTATTGGCGAGATGTTGGCTTTGATGATTTAAGCAAAATATATTCTAATATGTTTTTACGTTCCTTTGCGCTAAGTGTAATTTCGGTTTTTGTCCCCGTTTATCTGTATAAAATAGGTTTTAGTGTCGTTTCAATACTGACGATGTACATTTTTTGGTTTCTATTTAGAATAGCTTTTTCTCCGTTGGTAGCTAAATTGATCAGTATATTTGGCTTAAAACACACAGTGGCCTTGGCTACGGTAGCACATATCGTTTATTTGACTATGCTGATGACAATACAGGATTTACACTGGCCTTTGGTCTCTGTAGCGCTTGTCGGCTCTCTAGCGGCAGTTACTTTCTTAATAGCTCACGAAGTGAATTTTTCGAGAGTTAAAGACGTAGAAAATGGCGGAAAAGAGCTTGGTTTTGTGCAAATATTCGAAAAACTGGGCACGGTAATTGGCCCTTTAGCCGGCGGATTGTTAGCCAACTACACCGACCCAAGATATACCCTGGGTCTGGCCATTACGATACTAACAGGCTCTTTGATACCGATATTTTTATCTACCGAGCCAAATTTTACATATAAAAGAGTTGTTTTTAAGAGATTCCCTTTTAAGAGACATAGAAGAGACTTTTATTCATCAGCCGCGTTAACGGTAGAAAATACAATATCTACAGTTGTTTGGCCCTTTTTTATATCTATAACCGTTTTTACATCTAACACTTTTGCTAAACTTGGGTTAATTGCCTCCTTGAGCACGGTGGTGGCATTGGTAGCGATATACAGCATCGGTAAATTAGTAGACGAAGAAAAGGGAGGGATGCTACTAAATGTGGGCGCTGTTTCAAACAGTATTTTACATTTGTTTAGACCGTTCGTTGGTGGTATTGGACAAGTGATAGGTGTAGGGATAGTTAACGAGCCGGTAACAACGGCCTACCGCTTACCGTATTTGAAAGGCAGGTTTGATGCTGCCGATCAAGTAATTGGTTATCGGGTATTATATTTTTCGGTAACCGACATGTTGGCCAATGTAGCCAATGCGTTAGTTTGGAGCTTGTTGCTAATAATAGCACTGATTAAAGAACCGATATTCTCACTCAAAGTAAGCTTTTTTATTGCCTCGGTAGCCAGTTTGTTAATTATGAGCCAAAAATTTAGGTCACTAAGATGACAGAACCGCAAAAAGGTAAAAATAAGAAACACTTCAACCTTGGCGCTCACGGAGATAAGCTAGGCTTGATTATAATAACCATGCTTTTTTTTCTGTCTTTGGCTACCGCCGTTTTAGCCTTAAGACACAACAATATGAGGATGGTCGAGCTTAGACAAGCGGTGTATATGGCTGACGAGCAAAACGGAGACGTCAACACAGCACTTAACAATCTACGTCAATACATTTACGGGCATATGAATACCGGGTTGCGGAGTCCCAACAGTGGAGACGAACCTCCAATTCAGTTAGTACACCGCTTTAATCGGGCAGTGGAAGCCGAACAGGCTAGAGTCGCAGCTGTTGGTGGCGCCAACAAGATATATGTTGAGGCGCAAAAACAATGCGAACAGGGCGGGCTGCCATTAACTTCCAGGGCTCAATGTATGCAAGATTACATAACCAGCCATTCTCCAGATGCGCCGCAGCTTAATTTGCCTCCAAAAGAACTCTATACTTTCGATTTCGTTAGCCCTGTTTGGTCACCTGACTTGGCTGGCTTTTCGGTTTTAGCAACCGTAATACTGGGCTTAGTGATTGTCGCTTGGCTACTGAGCTATGTACTAGTAAGGTTCATAAAAAAATAAAAAGCACTTCCTTTGTAAGAAAGTGCTTTTTTACTTTTAACTAAGTCTAGCGGTTAGTGCTCGGAGCAGGATTAGGATTGGCGTTTTCAGCCGGTGCTTGTTCCTGCGGAGTAGTGGTTTTAGCGCCATTCTTCTGATATTCACGAATGGCTTTAACAACTTGACCGTCTTCTTTCAGGTTCTCAAAGAACATTACGTTACCCTTGTTAATATACATAACGTCCTCTGGGCCGTGTATTTCGTTGCCAAGCTTAGCTAAAGAAATATTCTGTTTTACTTCAGCTTTCGGATCAGTTTTATCCGGTTGTACAGTCTGGACTCTTACGTAGTAAATATCCGACAGCTTGTAAAACGCGTTGTTGAACACCGCTAACTTACCAAAGTAAACTTGACCATCGGTACTATTTAAGAAAACTGCTTGGTAGCGATCCTTCTTGATCTGTGAAGTAATCGAAGGATTACCGGTCTTGTTGCTAAAAATAAAGACAACTACAGCTATAACGATAATGGCTACACCTACTAGCACAACCAAATATAGCGAGTTAATTAAATTGAAATTTAACTTCCCTTTTTTAGAACCACCAACCGACTGTTTTGGTGCCTGTCCGGCACTGGCAGGTTGTCCCACTGGGTTCATGAATGTATTCATATACTTCCTTACACCTCTTTTATGTTGCTAATGCTTGTAGCCAAAGTGTACCGCATCTTTTGCTACATAATCAAGTATTTTGTAAAAATATTAAAAAAAAGATTGACAATAGTAAAACAGAAGATATATGGTAGGGGTACTACTAACAGTGTAAGGAGGAGAAAGTGGCTTATCAGCACACCAACTCAAAAGGGGTAACTTACTTCTTAAACTCAAAGGAAGTTACCTTGCGCGGTGGTAAAAAACAAACCATCTATTACTTCAGCAAAGATAAAAGAGCCGAGACTATCGACGCTCTACCAGCAGGATTTTCAGTTAATGAGAATCCGCGAAATGGTTTCTTAACCGTCAAGCGCAACAAGTAAGTATCTAAAATGCGAGTAGGGAGTCTTGAGTTCTTAAGACTCCCTCTTTTTTTGTCAAAATAATTTAAGCAGGTATGGTTAGCAGTAAATACATAGTTAGGGCTAAAGACCTTACAAAAATTTATGACGGTAAAAAGGTTGTAAATAAAATCAATTTCAACGTTGTTAGGGGTGAAATATTTGGCATACTTGGCCCAAATGGAGCTGGTAAAACGACTACTCTAGAAATGATGGAAACCATTCGGCCCATAGATGGCGGCGCAGTAATTATTGATGGTTTTAACGTCGCTAATCAGCAGCAAAAGATAAAATCAATCATTGGCGTTCAGCCGCAATCTCCGGCTTTTCAAGACAAGACCAAGCTAAGAGAAATTATCGAGTTATTTGGGGCCGCTTACGGGAGAAAGGTAAACTCTGAGAATCTGCTCAATCAAGTCGACTTAATCGAAAAGGCTAATTCTTATGTTGAAGATTTATCCGGTGGCCAAAAACAACGCTTAAGTATTGCCGCTTCACTGGTACATAGCCCCAGTGTGTTTTTTTTGGACGAACCGACAACCGGTTTAGACCCTCAGGCCAGGCGTCACTTATGGAATTTGATTGAATCTATTAGGCGCTCAGGTGTAACCATTATCATGACTACTCACTATATGGATGAAGCAGAGAAGTTGTGCGATCGGGTCGCTATAATGGACGAGGGCAAAATTGTAGCTTTAGATACGCCAGACGTTATGATAAAAAACTTACTGGCCAAAGGTTTTAAAAAGAAGCGCATCGTCGAGCAAGCCAATCTAGAAGATGTCTTTATAGATTTAACAGGCAAGCACTTAAGGGAATAAAATGAAAAAATCGTTATACACAGTTCTGACTTTCGTAAAAATTAACACCAAACGTTTTTTTCGAGATCGTTTAGCTATGTTTTTCACCATAGTATTCCCGTTGGTTTTTTTAGTCATCTTTGGCGGGCTATTTAAGAGCGAAAATATTAATTTCAGAGTAGCTATTATTAATCACTCTAACAGTGCTTATTCTAAACAGTTTATTGAACAGTCTAAAACTAATAAAACAATAAAAGTTAACAGCAAGGTGACTGACTTGGAACAGGCGAAAGAAAAGATGAAAAAGTCCGAACTCGACGCCGTAATTGTTTTACCACACGATTTTGGAGAAGTTAAGAATAGCAAGTATCCATCGGGGCAGGCAATGGTTTATTACAGCCAAAATAATCAACAAGCAGGGCAGACCTTTACCTCGGTGGTTCAAGAACAATTTAGTAAAATTAATAGCAAATTGGTCGCCCAAGAAACTCCTTTTTCAGTAGTAGCTAAATCTACTAACCAAAACAGCACTACCTCCTTTGATTACATTTTCGCCGGTATGTTGGGCTTTTCGGTCATCGGCTTGGGGTTATTGGGGCCCGTTAATGTCTTTCCAGAGCTAAAAAAACAGGGGGTACTGCGGCGCTTACATACAACTACCCTTAAAACATGGCAATATTTTATGTCTAATGTTATTTCACAAGGCATTATTGGCTTGGGAGCGATCGCTGTATTGTTTACATTCTCGATATTGGTATTCAATTTAAAAATGATAGGCAGTTATTTCGATTTCGTGGTGTTCATCATACTCAGCATTATCGCAATTTACGGGCTCGGTTTGGCTATTGGCGGTTGGGCCAAAAACGAACGTCAGGCGGCGCCACTGGCGAACTTGATTACTTTTCCAATGATATTTTTATCCGGTACCTTTTTTCCTAGGTTTTTAATGCCCGAATGGTTACAGATGGTATCAAGCTATTTGCCTCTAACTCCCATAAATGACGGCGTGCGTCTAATTGTAACTGAAGGTAAGCATTTATCTGATTTACTACCACAGATTGGCTTGATTTCCGTGTGGGCTGTAGTAATATACATAGTTGCCTTTAGAATATTTCGTTGGGAGTAGACAATATAATATAAATATGATATAGTATAAAATATGGAAAATGTAAAATTGGAACGCGAAAACAACAATAGTAAAGAAGATTCGCTACCCGCCTATTTTGATAAATATTATGCCGATAAATCTGCTGTTAGCTCTGATAGCAACGAGCAAAACGTTGTTTTGAATCAAGAATCTGATAACGGAAGCCAAGGCTCAATTTTTAATACCGAAATAGAGCAACAATACGAGCGTTTGGTTAAAGAATATCCAGATCAAGCTAGGATATATTTTGATTGTGCCAGAGAAATACATGAGAAGAACCCTCAAGAGATGAGTGGGCTAGCTCTAGATGGGCTAAAGACTCTTATGACTAATGGTAGAAGTAATAATAGACAAATAAACACAAAAGTGTTATAATATACGCATGGTTAAAAAACCACGGAATATGGATCAATTTATAATTGAAGGCTTAGAAGAAGTCGATCAAACTAAAGTTGAATCCAGAGCTTCCTATCTCCAAGACTTGGCGAATGAAGTCACGGAGGCTAATAAGCACTTGGGGGCTGCAGTACTAAGTGATTCTATGGCTGCCGAGCTTGGCATAAATCCATATCATAATTCTGAGGCGTACCTACGACATTACAACAAAGCGAAGTATATGTTGCGGAAAGCATGTGGTGTCTGTGCTGTGAGAGGTTGTGAAAAAAGAGGAGATTTTGGAGCGTGGGAAGAAAAGTACCACCGCATCCAAAAAAGAGCCCCTTTTATTAAAGCAGTAGTCAGAGATGCTAACAATGGTATTGAGAGACCTTGTTAGTATAGTTATATAATAGCTTAATTTTTTACCGACTTTAAAATGCTTCAGCAAAAAGCTTGTAGTGTCTACGCCAAATTTTAGATTAGTTTTAGAGTGAATATGGGTGGCAGGATATAATTTAATCTGTGAAGTACATTTTTAATCTTTCTAAAAAGCCTTTTTTTGCATTGGCACCGATGGATGATGTAACGGATACGGTTTTTCGTCAGATTATCATCAGTTGTGCTAGGCCGGATTTATTTTTTACCGAGTTCGTGAATGTTGATGGCCTGCAGAGCCCTGGCCGCCCCAGGTTAATGCATAAATTGGAGTTTACCGCTAAAGAAAAGCCGATATTTGCTCAAATTTGGGGTAAAAACCCTGAAAACTTCTATAAAACAGCCAAGCAGCTAATAGAAATGGGCTTTGATGGGATTGATATTAACATGGGGTGCCCCGATAAGAGTGTAGTAAAAAATGGTTGCTGCTCGGCGTTAATAAATAACCGAGAACTAGCAGGAGACATAATTAACGCCGTCAAGAAAGCCGTCAACAAGCAAGTTCCGGTTTCAGTAAAAATACGCACCGGTTTTAAAGAGGTAGATTTTAGTTGGCCGGAATTTGTGCTGAGGCAAGGAATAGACATATTAACAGTGCATGGTCGCACTACTTACGAACTAAGTAAAGTGCCAGCTCGCTGGCAAGATATTGGTAAAATACGAGAAATTCGTGATTGCTTAGCCCGCCGGGTGCTTATAGTGGGCAACGGCGACGTCTACAGTCGCCAGCAAGGTGAAGAACTGGCAAAAAAATATAATCTAGACGGTATTATGGTCGGCCGCGGTATTTTTAACAATCCCTTTATTTTTGCTAAAGAATCTAAATGGGGTAGTCTGAAACCTGACAAAAAAATAAAACTTTACATTAAGCATATTAAATTATTTGAATCAACCTGGCGGTTAAATGACAAACAGAATTTTGAAGGCTTAAAAAAGTTTGCCAAGATGTATATTAGTGGCTTCGAGGGTGCGAGTGTATTGCGCAGTCGGTTTGTTCGCCAGCCAACATTAGAAAAGATGATAAGCGTTTTGGAAACCTTTAGTTAAAACGATTTTTATCGCGAAGCATAACTTTACTGATACTTTTTTCTATAGCTCTATCTAGATTGATATTATTCGCGTTGGCGTAACAAATTAAGGTGTAAATAATGTCTCCTATTTCTTCTTCAACATTTTGCTCTTTTTCGTCAGCTTTTTTCTTTTTTGGGCCATAGAGGTGGTTAACTAACCTAGCCAACTCGCCTACTTCTTCGATGAGGCGGGCCAGTATTTCGTGTTGATTCCAGTAAGGCCAACCGGTTTTCTTAAACCAGTTATCGAGCTCTTTTTGATACTTTTCCATACGGAAATGATATACCAAGTCTATTGATTAAAATAGTAAATGAGGATACAATTATCATTGCTTTATTGCGGGGTAGAGCAGTGGCAGCTCGTGTGGCTCATAACCACAAGGTCGCAGGTTCGAGTCCTGCCCCCGCGACCAAGATAACACAAATCCGCCCACCAGTGGCGGTTTTTTAATTACTTGCTGTCTTCAGAAAAAACCTGGTTCTACGAGTGACAGCTTCAGTTGGCGCAGTTGCCGGTGTGTAAAGGTTTGAGCCTGCAAGTACTTGCACCGATAACCGATAAACGAGAGCCATGTCGCGTTCTGTCTCCGCAACCATTTTATCTATTCTTAAAAAGCTGAGGGTCATTTTTGTTATAATTTGAACCAAATGAACCCAATAACCTCTTTGATGCTAATACCGCTAGTTAGCGTCTTGATGCTAATACCGCTAGCAATACCGCTAGTATTCTACATCTACTTACGTTTGATAATTAATTTTAATAAAACCTATAAAAAAAATTGGAAAGTAACAGAAAATAAACAATATGAGCCCCAATACCAAAAATATTTAAATAACATCAAAACTACTTGGGTCTTAATGGTTGTTAGCTCAATCATTCTGTTTATTGTGGCTAATTATGTCGCTTCAAAGGATACGTCAGGAGGTGCTCCTGCTGGATTTATGATACTTTTCTTTGGTGGGCTTGCAATTACTTATGTGTTGGGCTTCTTGATTATTGCTTCAAATATATCTGTACCTTTGGGAAAGTTAAAGGAATCCCTTAGCTTATATCCATCAAATGAACAAATCTATCTAAACACATTAGCTCGGTTTTCATTGCCAATAAAACTGCATCTGGCTATTTCATCCATTATTCTATTTGCCGGCTTTATTGGACCACTTGCGATACCACTAATTTCCTTTGGCCGGGACGAAATTAAAGTCTTAATTATCGAAAAAAGATAGGCGATAGGTCCAACGTGACTACCTATAAAGATTATCCAACCTTCAAAAAAGATTTGACAAATTATATTTTAAATAAAGACATAAGGGGAATTTCAAGGATGTATTCTACGACTGTTAGCAAAAAGGAGGTGGCTAAGAGCATTTCCAGCTTCACATTATCAACTAACCAATACACTGATTTCAATAACATTTTAAGTGTAAACACTGTTTGTAGTGTTGATAATAAGGGCAATGAATATTATGGTTTTTTTATTAATGATTCATCCGCTGAAGCAGATATCGTTTATGACAGAGATAGCAAAACCTATAGTATTATACCCACCGATTCTAGGGTAATGAGAAGTCTTCAAATGAGAGATGAATTTGTTAATAACTGTTCTTTAGACAGGCAATAGTCATTACGAAAATAGCTTGCTTGAGTCAGAATGATTAATAACTATTAACGAAAGATTTTCTTACAGAAAATTCTACCTAGGCCTTGTCTCAACTTCAAAGTACAGGGGTAACCTATTCGTTAGTAGTTTAATTTTCATTACATTTTCTCAATAAGACTTGTGATATATTAAAAACGTGATAAAGGCTATATTTTTCGATTTTTACGGCGTAATCAAAGCGGACGATTACGCTGAATGGCTTAAGTCACATAACCTAAAGAAAGAAGGAATATTTTTAGATATTTCGAGACAACAAGACAAAGGACAAATTAGTCATTTAGAATTTTTACGCAAGCTAAGCAAATTGACCGGTCTAGAAATTAACGACGAAAACTACCTTCAGAAAAATAGTATAAACTCCGAACTCATCAACTTAATCAAAACGCTAAAACCGAAGTACAAAATATACGTACAATCTAACTCTCCCAAAGGCACGGTTAAGTCGATTATTCTTGACCACAAACTAAGTGATTATTTTGACGGAATTATTATTTCGAGCGAAATAGGAATGATTAAACCACAGCGGGGTTTTTACCAATACATTTTAAATTATTGTCATGCATCCAAACCTGAAATTTTATTTGTTGACGACAACCCGTTTTATATTGCAGGCGCCAAAAAATTTGGTATAAAAAGCATCCATTTTAAGAGTAACAAGCAACTGGTAGAAGATTTAAAGAAAATAAACGTTTTGTAACACATACCCAACTTTGCGAAATAAGAAATTTATTAAGTTCATTTTCTTTGTGACGATTCTAATAACGTCAGCTAATAAGCATCGCATATTCTATAGTTGTATTATAGCGGTATTGAATTGGTAATTATTTCGTGCTCATCAAGCCAATTTTCTTAACGAGACTGTCTACGTTGGGGCTTACTTTGCCCTGACAAATACTTTTATAAATGTAGTATACGTGACCGCCAACATTCAGGTTGGTGTCTAATGTGACAGACTCCTCATCATTGTTATGATAGTCGTACTGTTGGTCTTTATATAGGTACACTCCTTGGACATCTCCTCTGGCGCAGCCCACATTTTTAGCTAGTCCGTTAGTATTGTCGGTTATAAACACAGATACTAAATTATCTTCGCTGTCGGTAACAGACCACCGATAACCCATGTAGTGATTATTGGTAGGAATTTTAACGCCCCACTCGGTAATGCTCAAATAATTATCATATTTTTGGGGAGGCGCAGTAGTTGCTGGCTCGGCGGTCGTTTTTGCTGATTTAGCTGGGCGAGGGATGACATTAGAACTTGTTTTTCTCTTCAGTTTTGGAGTGTCTTGATTTGTTTTAATAGCCGAGTTGTAACTCTTGTTAGATTTTTTATTAACGTCATAAACATACCAGCCTATGGCGCCAACCATAGCCACTATTATTAGAATTAATAATATGTGTAAGCCTGCTACTCCATTTTGATTATGCTTTTTCATAGATATAGAATATATCGAAAACTCTAATTTTCACAGCAAATTTATCGTCGGTAATCTAATAAAAAACGATATCACTGGTAAGCGAATTATGTCGTATATAAACCACATTTGCTTCATTAATGAATATTGATTAAAAAAATTCTCTTAATTAAAAACAATAGAAGTTACTACAGACATAAAAACCTAAATTAATAAATTTTCATTTGATTATAATTTCATACTGCCATCGACTACCGACGCATTTTAATTTCCTTATAAAGGGTAGGCAACATGTTGATAGTAGTACTATTGTTATATAAACTAGACAAAACAACAAAAATATGATAATATGTAATTATGGAATACGAAAATAAAAATAAAAATACAGACTCTATAGCTGAACAACGAGCGGAAGTTGAACGGAGGCTTGGTGTGTCTGTGGAGGAAGTTTTTGAAAGAAATAGGCAACATGTGGCGAAAGGCGAAAATAATGATAGTGAATTGTTACACCTCTATTTGCCTAGAGAGGAGCAGAGTCCGGCAGATATATTGCTAAGAAGGCAAGTCGATGAGAACGGCCACCAGGTTATAACTGTGTCATATTCCGGAGAAGGTGTATTTGACAACCATTTTATTTACGACACTGGGAATCCATTAGGCCAACAATTTTTATCCGCTAGGTTAGATGAGCATAGCGGGCAGATTATACCGAGGGAAAAGCCGGCTGTAACCGAACAGAATACAACCTCTTTTGATTATACGGCTGATAACGAATTAGTGTTTTGGGGGAACGTATGGTTGGGAAATTTTGAAAATGCTGTGGCTGAGAAACCCCCATCTAAAGGATTGAGAAGGTTGCTAGGTAAGCTTAGTATCGGTCGAGCTGGGAGTTAGTCTGTTTCGATTTGTTGTTTGTGGGTAAAAAAATTAATCCAAGCTTGCCAGTTTTTTATGTATTGAGGACGATCTTTTTTGTTGTCTTTTTCTTGCTGGTCGGCTGCTGGGGGGTGTGTGTACTTAGCGGCAACATCTTTGGGTACCAAAATTAGCTTCTCATCCGGACTGGCCTTGCTGAAGTATCTCCTGGCTGCCAGTTCTAAAAAGGCATCAGTTTTATAATACTCATTCTTAAGTCTTTGGTTTTTTGTTTGTTGTTCCAGAACATCTACCTCTTGCTGTATAACGGTAATACGCTTCTGTAACTGATAATTTTTATCAATGATTTTAATACTTGTCCAGGTAACGGCAAGGGCAATTATCGCTAATATATAAAGGATTGCGCTTCGAGCGTCGAAATAAGTTTTGAGATACTGGCTAATTTTTATTTTTGGCATAGGTTCCTAACGGCTATAATGTCATTATAACCTACTAGTAAAGATTACCCCTGTTTTGCTATACTATGTAGCTGTTGGCCACTTAAAGATTAAGCCTAATTTGGGGATGTAGCTCAGGGGTCAGAGCAGTCGGCTCATAACCGATTGGTCGCAGGTTCAAATCCTGCCATCCCCACCAAATTTTGACTATCTGGAAAGGCTTAGTTTAACGGAGTATTTTAATGTCTAAAGTAATTTTGGCAGTATGTGGTGAAATGGCTTGTGGCAAGGGTGTGGTCACAGGGTACCTGGTTGATACTTACCAAGCTTCTAAATACAAGTTTTCGATACCGCTAAGGGATGTTCTAAATCGTCTTCATGTAGCTGTAACGCGAGAATCCTTGGCATCTTTATCCCTGTCGTTACGCCAAACCTTTGGCGAGCAAGTGCTGTCCGATGCCATATGTCAAGACATAAGCGAGGATGCAAACAATGTAGTTGTTTTAGACGGCGTTAGACGGTTGGCAGATATCAAGCGAATCAAAACCTTAGAAGGTTTTAAATTAGCGTACGTAAATGCTGACATCGAGACTCGTTACCGAAGATTGGTGTCTCGAGGCGAGAATGACGGAGATGAAACTAAGTCGTTTGAACAATTTAAGGCCGACAGTTTGTTGGAGTCAGAATTACAAATAAAGCAATTAAAAAAGTATGCTGATTTTGTGTTGGAAAACAACGATACAAAAGAACAACTTTACGAACAGATAGACAATATGATGCAACAAATAAACAAAAACCCTAAAAAATAGGGTTTTTGTTTATAGTGAGTCACTTATAGCGACTACTACCAATTTTTTTGTCTAAACGGACCTGTATTTTGACGCTTGTCAGAATTGTAGCGAGGACGGTCTTCTTTTGGACGGGCTTCGCTGACAGCGATAGCTCTACCGTCAAGCTCCTTACCATTCATGGCGTCAATAGCGGCTTTTCCTTCTGCTTGGTCTTCGAACTCGACAAAGCCAAAACCTTTGCTCCGTCCGCTGTCACGGTCTTTTACCACCGTGGCGTTAACTATTTTGCCAAAAGGCTTAAAAGCCTCTTCCAGTGCAACGTCATCGACGCCCCACGACAGGCTACCAATAAATAACTTATATGACATTTACTTAACCTTATTTTCTATAAACTATGCAAGTACGACCAAAGTTGTCCTTGCAGTTTAAGATCCAAATAGTCTCTAAAAAGAAGTGACAATATCTTGCTTACCAACAGTAAATCACATTTTTAAAAAGAAATACAGATAATTTAGCAACAGTGAATTTTTGAAGCCGCCACTTTAATAGCCTCGCTCCAAGTTGGAGTTGCATGAACGGTTTTGGTAATTGCGCACGCATGTAGGCGATGTTGTATGGCTAAGCTTAATTCTCCTATCATCTCGCTGGCATATGGTGCGACTATGCTTGCTCCCAGTAAAACACCGTTATTAGTAGCTAATAGTTTAACAAAGCCACTGCTGTAGTTACTGGTAATAGATTTGCCAACAATATAAATGGGCGCAATGGCCGACTGGTAAATTACGCCAGTTTTTACGAGCTGATGTTCGCTGTAGCCGGTCATGGCAAGCTCCGGTGTTCCGTATACTACTCGTGGGATAGCTCTATAGTCCATCTTTAACTTTTTTCTAGCGTATAAATTATGGGCAACTATAGAAGCCTGTTGTATAGCCCCGTGGGCAGAACTGACCAAGCCAGTTACTTCGCCGGCGGCATAGATGTGTTTTTGGCTTGTCTGCAAATGGCTATTGATACCGATTCCGTTTGCCGAATATTTTACTTTGGCGTTGATTAAGCCGAGGTTTGTATTGGCTATTTTGCCACAAGCCACCATAACTTCTTCGGTATTTATTTTGAGGTGCCTTCCTTTTTGTTCTAAATTGATGATTTTTCGGCCTTGATTGCCACTTACGGAAGTTACATTGGTTGACGTATAAACCTGAACCCCCATTTCTGTCAAAACAGCTTCTGCGCTGTCGCCAACTTCAGGGTCTTCTTTAGGCAATAGATGGTCTTTTTGTTCGGCTATGTATACTCTAGAGCCAAACTCGGCAAATATTTGAGCAAATTCGTATGATACCGAACCGCCACCGATAATGAACAAGCTTTTTGGTGGTTTCGGCAAATCAACTGCCTGACGGTAGGTTATATAACCAGCGTCCGCTATTCCGGGAATTTGTGGTACATAAGGCAAGGTCCCAGATGATATTAAAAACTTTTGAGAAGATAAATGCTTAACCCCGACGCTAATTGTCCAGGGGTTTATAAAATGAGCCCGGCCGCGTATAACGGTAATATTGCTATTTTTAAAGACATCGACTTCTTTATTAAAGCCCGTGGAATTAATAGCTTTTTCTTTAAAGGCTTGTACCGATCTGTAATTAAAACTGATTGCACTGGCTCTAATGCCAAACTGGTGGGATTTTTGTATAACGTTTAATGTTTTGGCAGCCTCTAGTAATGCTTTAGTTGGGATAACTCCAAATCGCGGGCTATCTCCTCCTAATTCCCCCGACTCAACTATGCATACTTTTTTACCAGCTTGAGCGGCGTGTTGAGCAGCCACCGAGCCGGCGGCACCGCTTCCGATAACAATTAAGTCGTAGTTTGTTCGGCTTGGCTTTTTGCGATTGTTCATACGTTTATTTTACGTTAAATTATGCGATGATGCAGGTATAAATACCCAGCGTGTCCATTAATTTTGCGTAAATGTTTGCCAGCTTCTTCCCTGATATCCTTGGTTGTGACCTCGCTTTTAGTATTGATCCATGACTCGACTTGTTTTACCACTTCATCGGCAAATTTTATTGATTGTGCCTCAGAATCTTGTACACTCAGACAAGCCGTGTAAATACTCTTGTGTAATTTTTGCTTGTCGAATGCCTGCCGTTGGCCGTTCAGTTTTATAACGCTCTTCATGCTAAAATACTCCATTTAGCGCTAAATAAGTAAACCAACCCAGTAATATTGCCAACAATCCTAAACTAAGCTCGAGTGTCTTTTTTTTGTCGTCTCTCCATTTTGCAATGACGCTAATCTTTAGACCACGGTGCACCAGCCAGTAAAAGGTTAACAGTGGTACCGTCAAAGCCAAGCTGAACAGAAACAACCAAACGAGTTCACCGGGCCTTAAAAGAACTATGATGGCCGCTAAACTGCTCAAGATGACTACAGTGTTAATTATAGTTGCTAATGATGTCTCTGCAGCCAGTATTACCGAAGAACTAAAAGAAGTTTTTTTAACCGAATGTTGGTGCAACAAACGTTTAACAAACCTTGGTACTTTAGTTAGGGATGGTTTAAAGAAATAATTTTTTGTCCTTACTAGTCCCCACACAATAGATGTTGTGGCCAACATCAAAGCGGTGAAAAACAGTATATTTTCGGGAAGATAGCTGAACAAACCTAAAAATAATAGCCCAAGCAAGAAAACCACTCCAATATGGGATAACAAATAAATTAAAACTGTTGTCATTTGTTTGTTTTTGGTAAACTTCCGACTTTTAGCGCCTATTATTATCGAAATAAACACCGAGATTACTAAAGGCTCTAAACCAGCCAGCAGGCCGGCGACTATAAGCAAAATGGCGAAAAAATGGTTACTCATCACAGCAAAATTGTGACAAAACTACTTGTGTTAATTAATTTAAATAAAGTCGATACAAACAAAAGTGACGAGGCAAATATTACGATCCCCGAGAAAAGAATGTAAAAAATATAACGATTACTTTTATTGTTTAGCAGCATGTGGGCAAAAAGTACAGTGCATAGTCCCAAAAAACTACCCAGCACCACTTTAATATTAATATCTAACAAGTTGTTGCTATCCAGCAGTATAAGTTTGGCTAGCATCGTCTAATTTTTTGCCCTCTTTCAGTAAAAACTATATCATTAAAATAAGCGTTAACATAATGAGCTTTTAGGATGCGCGCAAACACGCCAGTTGAAATATAACCGCAGAGTAAAAAAGTAAAAGCGCATTGATTAAGCTATCGGAGGATATCCCAAAGATGTTAATGGACACAAAGCATTGGAGTCAAAAAAGCGTGATGGAAGTAGCTAATTTTTTTGATGTAGATATTAAGTTAGGGTTAGGCCAACAAAGTGTGTTAGACAGAATAAAAAAATTTGGTCTCAACAGTGACCCGACTATTTCGGCCGATATCCAAGATATTTACAAAACACAGGTTTTAAGGAATGGGCAGCATCAGCTGATAAAAACTAGAAATATTGTTCCTGGTGATATAGTTACAATTAAACAAGGCAATCGAGTACCGGCTGATTTAAGGTTGTTTAAGGTGGCTAACCTAAAAATTGATCAATCGGCTTTAACTGGAGATTCTCTGCCTTCGGCTAAAAATACTTACTCGCTTAAGAAATCGGGTTCGTTGGCCAACCAAAAATGCATCGCTTTCAGTGGTAGTTATGTTGATTTGGGTCAAGGGACTGGTATTGTGATCAACCAGGCTTGTGCTTCAGAAATGGCGAGGTTATATCCAAAATACAAAAAAAAGAAAAAATTTCTTAGCAGTATAGTTAATAGAAAATTAAAATCGGCTGGTTTGATAGTTCAAAACTCTAAAAAGGTTAAAAGGCTATCAAATTTTGATACTATTGTTTTTAATTTAGATCTGACTAAGCAAGAAATACAAAACCTGATAATTAAAGTACAGTTGACCAAAAATATCAATTGTAAGTTCATCAACCAAAATAGCAGGAATATCGAAGATGGTAGCCAGGTTTTAAATCTTTCCGAGCAAAAAAAGTTTACCAATTTGCAATTATTCAAAAAACTTCAAGAACATAACTTTGTTAGCGGTGTAAAAGCCGACGATATTGTGCGGATATTAAATGTTTTAGCTAACAATAATATTCGAGCACTTTATGTAACGGATGGTATCAATAAGGATATGGGTCTTGAGGCTGCATATGTATCAATGTTATTAGGTGACTATTCGCGTGACGATAATATTGCAATGGCTGACTTAATAGCCCCGTCTCAGAGGGTATTTATTATAGAACGTATATAACAATTCTTAAAAAATAAATTAACTATTGATTTTATATTAAACTTATGTTTATAATATAAACATTGCTGTAAAAAAGCAAAAATCAAAAACAAAAAAGGAGTCATTGCTATGAGTGATCTAGGTATAGATTACGAGCTAACTCCTACAACCAATCAGGCCATTTTAGAAGTGGACAATCTATTGGCCTAGACGGACGTAGGTAAAGCCCGTCGTAGTTTGAAAATACTCGCGTCTTAGAGAGCGGGTATTTTTGTTTATAGAGCACTTTTGGTACTACAACATCAAAAAATCAATGTTAATTAAAATAGTTAAAAGAGCTATCACAACTCCTGACTTAAAGGTTTTTAGGACCGGATTTGGTAAAACAGCTCTTAGCCCTCAAGGATTAAATAGAAAAAATTGTAACAAAAGCTTAATGTTTAAGACTAAAAAGCTATAAACTGATAAAATTTAGGTTGCGAGGTTTCGTTAAGCCGTTTGGTCCTTAAGGTAGTTCGCTTAATTCAAGCCGGGGTAGCTCAGTTGGTTAGAGCGTAGGACTCATAAGCCTAAGGTCGCGAGTTCAATTCTCGCCCCCGGTACCAATACCGAACTTACATATACAAAGCTTTTTTTAAATGAATTGTATTTAGATAAGTCACAGTTTTGTTTTACCTCGACGACTTGACTTATAATGTAAAAAAATCTACAATAACAGTTAGAAATGGAAAAGTCGCCTATACTACCAGGCGAGCAATACAAAGATCAGTCAGAAAAACAAAAAGAACTGGCAGAGGTGCTAAACTGTAATGAATTTCTTGATAACCTGGCCCTGCTTAGGGAGCGTACCAGACAGACACATTTAGTTAGCGCCTTTTCGGTCTATAAGAACGGTAGTTACCAGGTTGGCGACATAATTTCCTGCTTGCCGGAAGAAGTGCCGAGTATAACGGTTGAATACGAAGAAGATATAATTGGTCGACCAAAAACTATTCAATGCCAGGACGATTTAGATTGTACTAGCTACTCTGTTGATCCCGGTCGCCAGCACGAGCTACTTATGGTTATACATTCTCATCCTGATAACAACACCCATTGCCTAAAAAGGGATTATTCCGACTTATTGGCACCTACGGTAGAAGATTTAGATAATTGGCAGCGAGAAGTTACCTACAATCGCGATATTATCGAAGGAATTTTAGTTTGTGAAAAAGATTGTCAGGGCCTTCTTCTGTTTAGGAAGAATCCAAAACAAAATATCCAGCCGGTATGGCGAGTATTTGGCACCCATCCAGAGACTATCACGTACGATTCAGTCATGGGTGTTATGCTCGCTAGCGGATTGTTGACTTCAAAAATTAGATTGGATTGCCAAAAAAGCCATTATCATAGGCAAGTCAATCGGGCAGCTTTTATTCTGAGCGGTGGTCGTAAGTAATAGTTTTTGTCAGCACTACAAGTTGCTATTATGAACACTGCAATGAATATACCCTTAAATATTCCAAAAGGTAAGTATGTGGTGGCGGTTTCTGGCGGAGTGGATTCCATGGTACTTTTAGACATATTAGCCAAAAATAAACAATTAAATTTAATAGTCGCCCACTTTAATCACGGAATCCGAAAAGATTCACATGTTGATGAAGTTTTGGTAAAGAAAATATGCGATAGCCGTGATCTAGTTTTTGTATCCGAACAAGGCAATTTGGGCAAAGATGCCAGTGAAGAAAAAGCTCGAGGTGCTCGCTACACCTTTTTAAGTAAAGTATTAAAAGACCATAATGCAAAGGCGATAATAACGGCTCATCATCAGGACGATTTGATAGAAACCAGCATTATTAATCTTTTAAGAGGAACCAATAGGCGAGGTTTAACTGCCTTACAAAATAAAGACGATATTCTTAGACCCCTGCTTTTGTATCCGAAAGTAGCGCTGGTTGAATATGCTAAAAGCAATAAACTGCAATGGCGCGAGGACAGCACTAACAAAGACAAGAAATATTTACGCAACTTTGTACGGCTGGAGATAGTGTCAAAAATGGCACCTCTGCAAAGAACGCAATGGCTTAAAATACTAGATGCTATCGAGAAACGAAATAAAGCAATTAACACCCAATTGGAGTTTCTTTTTAAAAAAGGCTTGCATAGAAATCAGATGGTTCTAAACCGAAAGTGGTTTTGCTTGTTACCCCATATAATATGCAAAGAGGTTGTTGCCGGCATTTTGTATAAAATGGATATTAAGAATTTCGATAAGAAAACAATTGAGAGATTGGCGGTACAGATTAAGACTCTACCTGCCGGTAAAACTATCCAATTAGTCGGGGCGAATATCTACTTGACTAAACGTTCTGCAAGGTTTAAAAACAGATAGCCTTAAGAGTCTAAAACCAGTATAATTACATCTTATGGACAAGAAGTTACCTTTGATTAGTAAGCAGCCCCCCAAAAACCGGTGGTTTAAGAATATCGGTTTGTTAGTAATTTTAGCTATGCTGGCAACCGTTATGTTTTATGGCTATCGACAACCGGAAAAATTGGTAGATAAACCGTACAATGATGTTATAGCAAGGGCTAATAAAGGTGAAATTTCTAAACTAGAAATTAGCGGTGAACAGGTTAAAGTTACGGTAAAAAACCAAAATAAACCGACTGAAAAAACTCATATTCAACAGGGAGCAGATTTATACAATTCAGTCGGAGGCTTAACTAACAGAAACGTTACAGTGGTATTTAAGCCCGTCTCTAACAGCGGAGCTACTTGGACGGCTCTAGCTATTAATTTATTACCCGTAATAATCATTACCGGCGTTCTGATTTTTATACTTCGCTCGGCCCAAGGTCAGGGCAACCAAGCATTAGGTTTTGGTAAAAGCGCCGCCCGGCTTTATGGAAATGAAAAAGAGGTAGTTAAGTTCTCGGACGTGGCTGGTGCTGCCGAGGCGAAACAAGATTTATCGGAAGTTGTAGAATTTTTAAAATTTCCCAAAAAATTCCAAGACGTTGGAGCCAAGATACCTAAAGGAGTGCTGCTAGTTGGGCCACCGGGAACCGGAAAAACGCTGCTGGCTAGGGCCGTGGCTGGCGAAGCTAACGTACCTTTCTTTAGCATTTCGGGTTCAGAGTTTGTTGAAATGTTTGTCGGCGTCGGTGCCAGTCGAGTTCGTGATTTGTTTTCAAAGGCCAAAAAAAATGCACCTTGTATAATCTTTATTGACGAAATAGATGCTGTCGGCCGTCGTCGTGGTTCCGGTATGGGTGGCGGCCACGACGAGAGAGAACAAACACTTAATCAAATTTTGGTAGAAATGGACGGTTTCGAACAAGGACAAAACGTAATTGTACTAGCTGCTACGAACCGCATGGATGTACTTGACCCGGCGCTATTAAGGCCCGGCAGGTTTGATCGACGAGTTAGTATAGATTTGCCAGATCGTAAAGACCGCTTAGCCATACTAAAGGTCCACTTTAACAAAAAACCACTTGGCAAGGATGTCGACTTAGATTCGATAGCTGCTAAAACAGCAGGGTCCAGTGGTGCCGATTTAGCTAACATTGCCAATGAAGCAGCTATTATCGCTGCGAGGTTGAATAGGACGGAAATTAATAACTATGATTTAACTGAAGCTTTCGAAAAAGTAGCTATTGGGCCGGAGCGAAAAAGTAAAATTATGAGCGATCACGAGAAAGAATTAACGGCTTATCACGAAGCCGGCCACGCCGTGGTCGGCCACGCTCTACCCGATAGCGATATGGTACACAAAGTAACTATTATCCCCCGTGGTAACACCGGTGGTGTTACTTGGTTTATACCACCGGAAGATAAAAGTTATCATTCATTGATAGAGTACAAAGACGTTTTGGCTAGAATGCTCGGAGGGCGCGTTACAGAAGAAATTATTTATGGCCCAGACAGAATCACTACCGGCGCGGGGAGCGATTTGCAAAGAGCAGCCGAGTTAGCCAGAGAGATGGTAGTTAATCAAGGAATGGGCAAAAGGTTACGCGATCAAGTATTTAAGAGTGAGGATGGAATGATGATGGACCGCCTGATACACGAAAGACAATATTCCGAAGAAACTGCAAAAATAATCGATCAAGAAGTTGAGAGTTTAATAACCGAGGCTAGTAGACGCGCTAAGGCAGTTATTAAAGCTAACAGAGAACAATTAGACAGCTTAAAACAAGCTTTGCTCGATAAAGAAACCGTTGAAGCTGATGAAGTGCTCGAAATATTAAAGAACACAAAATTGCCAAAAGAGGCCGCACTCTATTAAACTTTAAGTAATAAAAGTTTTTTTAAAAGATGAAATAGAAATTTATGAATCGTTTTTTGGGGCGCGCCAATAAAAGACTGTCATTGGGCTCTGCTGCAATGCTTTTGGCAGGCAGTGCTTTTATAGGGACAATCCTCGGTATTTTGCGAACCAAGTTGATAAATGCCAACTTTAATAATTTTGAATCGGATGCTTATTTTGCCGCTTTTAAAATACCCGATTTTGTTTTTTTCACTCTAGCGTCCGGTGCGTTGGGAGTGGCTTTTTTGCCCATTTTAAGCGAGCGTTTGCAAAAAAATAAGCAATCCGCCTGGGAAGTGTCTAGTTATGTTTTAAACGCGTTAGCAGTTGTAGCCTTTATCTCTTCAGTACTAATAATGGTGTTTGCTAGACCGTTGTTAAGTCGCGTTGTGGCTCCAGGTTTCACTCCAGAACAAATGGATCTGACGGTGGCAATAATGAGAATTATCTCTGTCAATATATTTTTGTTTGCTATTTCTACGGTGTTGACTACTTTACAGCAGGCTTTGGGCCGTTTCTTTTTTGCAGCTATTGCCCCTTTGTTTTATAACGGCTGTATCATTGCCAGCATTTTTATTTTTGGCCCTAGTATCGGAATTGTGGGCTTGGGGCTTGGCGTGGCTATAGGAGCCGTCTTGCAGTTAATGGTTGTGGCGTTAGGCTTGGTGGGGACAGATTTTCGGTATCGTCCTAAAATTGATTTTAAGAATAAAAGCTTTATGGAAATTATAAGAATACTACCTGCCAGGTCTATTGATCAGGGTATAGATTACATAAACGGCATTGTCGAAACTCGGTTTGCTTCCCGATTGAATATCGGGGCAGTAACAAATTATGAAAATGCTTTGCTTTTGCACAACGCCCCGATAATGTTGGTAGGTACAGCCATTGCTACCGCTGCTTTTCCCAGGCTTACTGACCGCCTAGCTCAGGGCAGGACAGACCTGTTTAGAAAAGAATTTATTAGAGTGCTTTGTTCTATGATTTGGATTGCCTTGCCTGTGGTTGTAGTTAGTTATTTTGCTAGAGCTTACCTGGCCAGAATTATATTCGCGAGATCTAATCGTGAAATAGCTTTAATCTTTGGGTTTTTATGTATATCTATATTCTTTAGAATTATGTACGCTATTATTTCGCGGTACTTTTATGCCCACAAAGACACCAAGACTCCTCTCTATGTTTCACTATTCGTTATACTCTTAAATATTTACTTGGCATATACTTGGGCAAGGCCGAGTTCGTATGGAGTTGTTGGATTAGCCTTGGCTCAAGCTACGGTGGCTATTGTTGAGATTGTTGTCTTAACGACTGTAATGGTTGTTCGTGATAGAAAAATATTCGATATGGTCTTTTTTAAGTTCTTAACCAGGGTTATTTCGGTTACCGGTTTTACTGTGGCAGCAGCCTATCTAACTGTTCAATTCTTACCCTTAAGTCAGCAAGATCTGGGCTTTATAATTGTCGCAAAACTTACCTTTATAGCTTTGGTGGTGTTTGTGGTGCATACGCTCATTTCGTACATGTTTGGCTTAAGTGAGGCCATAGCTGTTAAAAATAGAGTAAAGAACATCATTACCAAGCCGGTAAAGATTTAATACCAACTGAACCTATGGAAAAAATTCGTAATTTTTGCATTATCGCTCATATTGACCACGGAAAATCCACTTTAGCGGACAGACTAATAGAATTAACCGATGCTGTTGATAAGAGGCTAATGCGCGAACGTGTATTAGACCGCATGGATTTAGAGCGCGAAAAGGGCATTACTATAAAGTTACAGCCGGTAAGGATGCAATACAAAGATTATGAACTTAACTTAATAGATACCCCCGGGCATGTCGACTTTAGTTACGAAGTGTCTAGAAGCTTAGCGGCTTGTGAAGGGGCTGTCTTGGTTATAGACGCTACCCAAGGAGTGCAGGCACAGACGTTGGCGAACGTATACCTGGCATTATCAGCTGGGTTAAAAATAATCCCAGTGCTCAACAAAGTAGATTTACCAGCCGCCGATGTTGACCGAGTCTCAGTCGAGGTGGCGTCTCTGCTGAAATGTAGTAAAGACGAAATAATACAAGTTTCGGCCAAAACAGGCGTTGGAGTGGATAGTGTTTTAAAGGCGATTATCGAACGCATACCGTCTCCGAGCGGTAAACCGTCTCAACCGCTGAAAGCTTTGATATTTGATAGTTATTTCGACGACTATCGAGGGGTAGTATTATACGTTCGTGTTGTTGACGGGGAACTAAAGAGAGGTGCTCAAATACACATGACAGCAGCTAGTAAAAACGGCTTGGCTTTGGAGGTCGGGAGCTTAAAACCGGAATTGCGAACGACAAGTGGCTTAAAATGTGGGGAGATTGGCTATGTCGTAACTAATTTTAAGAGTACTGCCGATGCCCGAGTTGGCGACACTTTAACTACATTCGATAAAAAATCGGATGTCACTCCTCTACCCGGTTACAAAGAAGTAAAACCTTTTGTGTACGCCGGTATTTTTCCGAGTTCAAGTAAAGACTATCAGTTGCTGAAAAATGCTATTGCAAAACTACAATTAAATGACTCAGCCCTTGTTTACGAACCGGAAAATTCGCCTGTTTTAGGGTTTGGTTTTAGGGTAGGTTTTTTGGGTTTGCTTCATATGGAGATTGTCAGGGAGAGGCTGGAGCGAGAATATAATTTAGAAATAATCGTTACTAATCCCAGTACCAATTATCAGGTGTTACTAAACGACAATCGGGAAATAGAAATTAAATCGGCAAACGATTTACCAGAAATGGCAAATGTCAAATCGATAAAAGAACCGTGGGTTAAAGGGGAAATTGTCTGCCTCAAGCACTCGGTAGGTTCGGTTATCCAGTTAATAAACCAAACACGAGGCTCGCAAGGTGATATCAACTTTGTTGACAATCATTTAGTAATAATCGAATTTAACGCCCCGCTCAGCAATATCCTAACTGATTTCTACGATCGCTTAAAAAGTATTACTTCGGGATATGGTTCGTTTAGCTACGATTTAGATGGCTATTTTGCTGGAGAGTTGGTCAAGCTGGATTTTTATGTAGCAAATGAAAAAATCGATGCCTTAAGCGTAATTGTACATAAAAATGAAGCCGATAAAATAGGTCGAGAAGTCGTAGCTAAGCTTAAAACTATTATCCCCAGGCAACTGTTTAAAGTAAGTTTGCAGGCCGCAATTGGCAGTCGGGTCTTAGCTCGGGAGGATATTCCAATGTTAAAAAAGGATGTTACCGGCTACTTATATGGGGGAGACGTATCGCGTAAGAAAAAATTGTGGGCTAAGCAAAAAAGAGGAAAAACCAGACTCAAAAAATTCGGTAAAGTAGATATGCCGACAGAAGCCTTTCAAGTAATGCTCAAACGAGAGTAAGTTGTAAATTAAATCATTATTCTACCGGAATCGTATTTTAATATTTTCCTAAGTTAGAGAGTTCTCCGGCCGAATTAATTAACTAAATTTTAATTATATTGCTTGTCAGATTCGTCTATAAAATTAATCAGCTGGTTAATTATATCCAAAAATATAACTTTGGGTTGCCTGTTGCCATTAATTGTTAATAACATTTCTAAACCTTTGTAATGATTGATAACGGGCACGGTCTTTTGTTTGTACTCTTGTAATCTAGTTGTTAAAGCTGACTTTGTGTCATCTCCTCGTAAACCCCGATCCATTATTTTTTTGTGAGCTTCCCATCTCTCCCAAACAACATTTTCCGGTACGTCTATCAGAATAACCGCTTTAAGCGGGTGACCAGATTCCTCACTGGCTTTAATAACATCATTTTCTTCACCTTTCCACCTGCCAACGGAGTTTAAAACAAGTGGTTTGTTGCTAAAACCAGGGTCGTTTAAGTAAGGTAAAACTATGGTCTTATAATTTTTTGTTGGTGCCAATTTACCGGCGTTCAGGCTTTCCTGTATTTTTTTGGAATCATATTTTTTGCGCAAAATCTCACCTCCGCCAATCAACATCGCGTCTAGCTCTTTTGCAAGCATCTTACCTTGCGTGTCTTTCCCGGAAAAGGGTCTACCAAAAATGTTTACAGATCCTAGTTTCAACCAGTCTTTGATAAATTCAATTGTTTCAGCATCCATTAACTTTAGATTATACCAATAAAATGTAATTAGCACTCTTGACACTTGAGTGCTAATTTATGTATTATTTGTTTGACTATTAGCAAACGCTAGCTAGGAGTGATAACGTGACAGAAAGACAAGCCAAAATATTAAACGCCATCGTGGAACAATACGCTGAGGTGGCTTCACCTGTTGGTTCGGTGTTACTGGCTAATATTTTTGGTGTATCATCGGCTACTATCAGAGCGGAGATGGCTAAACTAGAATATATGGGTTACATCAAGCAACCGCATACCAGCGCCGGTCGTGTGCCTACAGATAAGGGGTATCGCTTTTATGTCAATCATGTAACGGAGACGAAAAGTAACCTGCTTACTCCAATCAATCGCAGTGCGAGAGCGATTGATGTAAGGGTGCGCGATTCCGGGGAGGCCGATAGAGCCATCAAATCGGCAGTTAACAGTTTGGTGGAAATAACCCAAAATCTAGGTTTGGCGACAATCGGTAATCAGTTATATATAAGAGGTATTTCGAATTTGTTCGGACAGCCCGAATTTGCAGACGGTTTGGCCGTCTACGAGGTGGCTAAGTTGTTAGACAATTTGGAGCCATGGTTGCGCGAAACCCAGCCTAACGAGCCCCTAAGCGTTTATATAGGCCAAGAAAACCCTATAGGTAAGGCTAGCGGTTGCAGTCTAATTGTTAGCCGTTTTAGATCCCCCTATAGCGACAGAAGTTATATAGGGGTCGTTGGCCCGACTCGCCAAAGCTATGCACAAGTAATGGGGCTGGTTAAGCATGCCGGAGAAATCCTAGAATCGGTAATTTATTAAGGAGAGAAAATGCCCAAAAAAGCTAGAAAAACTATCAAAAAGAACGATCAGGACTTAATAGAAGTATTAACGGCTGACTTGCAACGTATTCAGGCAGATTTTATAAACTTTAAAACAAGGACTGAATCTAACCGAATTAAAGACATCAACCTCGGCAAAGAAAAAGCCATAGAGGCGCTGTTGCCGATATTAGACAATCTAGAGCGGGCTATAGCCCACGAACCGAGAGACATAAAAAGCCACCCTTGGGTCAAAGGTGTAGCGCAAATGGTCAAGCAATTAGATACCCAGTTAAGGTCGATTGGGGTTGTGAAAATTAATAACATAGGAGAAGCCTTCGACCCTTATAAACACGAGGCTGTAATGATGGAAGAGTCTAGTGGCAATACGGAAGTAGTAGCTGACATTCTACAAGCCGGCTACCAGTTTGGTGAAACAATAATCCGTCCGGCCAAAGTAAAGGTTAAGAGAGTGTAATAATGGCCTCAGAACTTATGTCAGCCAACGAAGAGTGGGATATAGAACTAAAAGCTTTAGTGAATTGCTTCAGGGAGGATTTCAAAGTGGGTCAAGAAACGCAAACCAAAGAAGAACATGAAAAGGCCGTTAGGGTTTATCATAATTTAGTGGAAATGGGCTACTCTCAGAGATTAATTGATTTAGCATTCAGCGAAGCAGCGAGTGATATTTAATCGTATGAAAAGGATAGGCCGGTAAAGTGGAATAGTAAAATTGAGTGAGGCAAGTAATTTATAAAGCAACGTTAAAGCAATAACAATTATCGTAAAGGAGGATTATTATGGGAAAAATTTTAGGAATCGATCTAGGAACGACTAACAGTGCAATGGCAGTAATGGAAGGCGGGAAACCTGAAATTGTTGCTAACGCCGAAGGTAGCCGAACCACCCCAAGCGTGGTCGCTATCAATAAAAACGGTGAACGTCTAGTCGGTCAACTGGCTCGTCGTCAGGCAGTAACCAATCCAAAAAATACCGTTTATGAGATGAAACGGTTAATTGGCCGCCGTTGGGAGGATAAAGAAGTCCAGCGTGATATCAAATTGATGGGCTATGAGATGGTTAAAAGCGGTACCAGTGTAAAGGTTAAGATGGGCGACAAAGAGTATAGCCCCGAAGAGCTTAGCGCTATGGTGCTGGCCAAATTAAAAGCTGACGCCGAAAGTTATCTAGGGCAACCGGTTACCGAAGCAGTTATCACAGTTCCAGCTTATTTCGATGATGCGCAACGTCAAGCTACCAAAGATGCCGGGAAAATTGCCGGACTAGAGGTAAAACGAATTATCAACGAACCGACCGCGGCAGCCTTAGCCTACGGCTTAGACAAGGATAAGAAAGACGAAAAGATTGCCGTTTACGACTTGGGTGGTGGTACTTTTGATATTTCTATTCTGGAATTAGGCGATGGGGTTTTCGAAGTAAAAAGCACGAACGGCGATACTCATCTTGGAGGCGCTGATTTTGACAGAGTGATAGTTAATCATTTACTTGAAGAGTTTAAAAAACAAAGCGGTGTAGATATTGCCGATGACCGTAGCGCCATGCAACGTCTTCGTGACGAAGCCGAGAAGGCCAAAATAGAACTTAGCACGACTAACGAGGTTAATATTAACCTGCCATTTTTAACAGCTACCGCCGAAGGCCCCGTACATTTTGAACTTAAATTGACTCGGGCTAAGTTGGAGAGTTTAATCGGCGATTTGGTAACTCGCACCAAAATTCCTTGTGACAAAGCCATGAAAGATGCCGGCATTAAACAAAGCGAGATTGACGCTGTTGTGCTGGTAGGGGGTATGACCCGTATGCCTTTGGTTGTTAAAAAAGTAAAAGAAATTTTTGGTAAAGAACCGATGAAAGGGGTGAACCCCGATGAAGTCGTAGCTACGGGTGCAGCTATACAGGGTGGCGTATTAGCCGGCGACGTCAAAGACGTTTTGTTACTCGACGTTACTCCGTTGAGTCTTGGTATCGAAACACTGGGAGGCGTCAGCACTAAATTGATAGAAAGAAATACGACCATTCCAACCAGTAAAAGCGAAGTGTTCAGTACGGCTGCCGATAACCAACCGCAAGTCGAAATACATGTTCTGCAGGGTGAACGCGAGATGTCGGCCGATAATAAGAGTTTAGGTCGATTTATTTTAGACGGAATTGCTCCGGCGCCACGCGGTATTCCTCAGATTGAAGTTACCTTTAACCTGGATGCCAACGGTATATTAAACGTTACTGCCAAAGATAAAGGAACCGGCAAAGAACAGAGCATTACTATTCAAAACAGTGGCAACTTGAGTAAAGAAGATGTGGAAAAGGCCCGCAAAGAAGCCGAGAGTCACGCTGAAGAAGATAAGAAAAAGCGAGAAGCTATCGACAGCAAAAATCAGCTCGAGAATGCTATATACCAGGCGGAAAAATTGAAAAATGACAATAGCGATAAATTAAGCGAAGAAGACAAGAAAGCTTTAGATGAGGCTGTAGAAGAAGCTAAAAAGAAACTGGAAAGTACCAACAAAGAAGAGATAGAAGCCGCCACTAAAGAGCTGTCTAATAAAATAATGCCAATTGGCGCCAAGCTTTACGAGCAATCAACATCCCCTGCAAGTGATGACAAAAAAGAGGACAATAAAGACGAGGGTAAAGAGGGACCAGTGGAAGGCGAAGTCGTTGACGATAAAAAATAGTAGTGGTAAATAAGGGATTAGAGTGGAAACATACCTAAAATTACCGGACGAAAAAGATGTAAGGGACCTGCCTGAGCATGATGAGTTCAAAGTATGTCGAGAAGCATTAAGAATCTCTCCGACGATAGAACTCGGAAGCGAAGCTGTTGGTACTGAAATACCTCTCGACTCGAAAGGATAAGTTTCTTTAAGGTTACGAAGTGAAATTACCAGAATTAGTTTACAGAAAATACAAGAGGCTTGAAGAGTTGTCGGGCAGCAGAGATACATTTAATGCAATAGAAATGGCTGTAATACTTAGAAGTTTATTAATTACCGATGGTAATGGACTAATATCTCAATTATTAAGGGAGCACCCAGAGTATAGACCAAGGAGTAAAAAAAGCAGAATTACATTCAGGATTGCTAAAAGTCAACTTATTGGTGATTATGGCTGGGTGATGGAAGGTATAGTGCCAGACCCAACATTCCCGATTAAACAAAATGTAGCCAATGTCACCAGAGATGCTTTTCTCAAGACAGGAGTTGTAAAAAGTCAAAATATAATATTTTCAGTTCATGATGTTATTGATTTTTTGGCTAACAAAGAAGGTGGCGTACATCGAGATCGGAATAGCACAAATGAAATATTAATACAGTTGCAGGATGAGTTTAGGGTTGGTGGAACAGAAGGGGTTGCAGCTACAATGTGTGGAATATCTCAGGTAGTTACAGACGGTTTAAAACCAATTATTAATTTGATGGAAGCGAATAATAAATATGGCTAAGCGAGATTATTACGAAGTATTGGGTGTAAGTAAAAACGCGAGTGCCGATGAAATAAAAAAAGCATTTCGCCGTTTGGCTGTGCAGTACCATCCCGATAAAGAAGGCGGTGACGAGTCTAAGTTTAAAGAAATCAACGAAGCGTACGAAGTCTTAAAAGATAGCGACAAGAGGCAGCGCTATGATCAGTTCGGTCACGCGGGGGTTGGTGGCGCGTCTGGCTCAGCCGGTGGAGCAAGTGGCTTTGGCGGGTATGATTTTGGCGGGTTTCAGAGTCAAAATATTAGCTTCGACTTCGGTGACATGGGCCTAGGGGATATTTTTAGTAGTTTTTTTGGTGGACAATCACAGCGCCAGGGAAATCGCAAAGGGCGTGATATAGAGACATTGCTAGAATTAACTTTTGAACAAGCTGTTTTTGGTGTAACCGAAACTATAAAATTAAATGTCGAAGCCGAGTGTGTACATTGTAAGGGTAGTGGCGCAGAACCCGGATATAGTCTAAAAAGTTGCCCAACATGTAAAGGACGAGGACAAGTTACCACAGCCACGAGAACTATTTTTGGCAATATCCAGCAGGTCAGCACTTGTCAAACGTGTCACGGAAGTGGCAAAGTGCCTGAAAAAAATTGCACAGTTTGCGGCGGTAAAGGAGTCAAGCGACGCGAGCAAAAAGTGGAACTTAAAATTCCTGCCGGCATAGATGATGGTGCAACTATTCGCTTGCGAGAATACGGTGAAGCCATACTAAATGGCCCTAAGGGAGATTTGTTCGTGCATATTAGGGTAAGGCCTCATAAAAAATTTACCCGCGAGGGCGATTTGATACTAAGTCACGAAGACATTGATATGGTTACTGCCGCACTAGGAGGCGAGATAAAAGTAGAAACTGTAGATGGCCCGATAACTATGAAGGTTCCCGCCGGCACACAAAGTGGCACCGACTTTAAGTTGTCAAATCACGGCGTACCGCATATTAAGAGCAGTCAGCGTGGAGCGCATATTGTAACCATAGATGTCAAGACGCCTACGAAACTTACCAAGAGGCAGAAAGAATTACTGGAAGAGTTTAAAAACAACCCCGGCAAGCATGGTTTCTTCCACTAGAATGGATATAGACAAAATATAAGTATAAGAGTTAATATCAGTTTAAAATGCAAAAGCCAAGTCAAGCTGGTTTCATCCCGATGATAATAATGCTATTGCTTATACTGCTATTAGCAATTATTTTTGTATTTATTCGTGTGCTAAACGCTAACAGATGAGAATAGTAAATTTTTACATTGACAAAAATAGATAATAATGCTATTATTTGCAAAATTCTAACTGGTAACTAACAATATTATGATTTTGATGAAAAATAGGCAAGTTATTGGCACAGCCGAGATTATAGAAATCCCTAAGGCTAATTTGGTAAATGTACCAGCCAAAGTAGACACGGGTGCATATTATAGCTCTATTTGGGCAAGCAACATTACCGTAACCGATAAAGGCCTAGAATTTGTTTTGTTTGACAAGAAATCACCGCTTTACAGCGGTAAGCCTATAAAGGTAAAGAATTATTATAGATCTAAAATCCGCAATTCTTTTGGCCATGGCGAAGAGCGATTTCGCATTAAGCTGCTCATAAGAGTTGGTAAAAAGAGTTATAAAACAGACTTTACTTTGGCCAACCGTTCGATTAACAAATATCCAATATTGCTCGGTCGGAGTTTGCTACACGATAGATTTATTGTTGACGTAACAAAAAAAGATGTGCACTTTAATAAGCTACAGACTAAACTAGGTAAGGAAAGTAAACTATGAGAATCGTAATTTTATCTAAGGGTCCGGGCAACTACTCGACTAAACGTTTAAAAAAAGTAGCTATCGAGCGGGGGCACGATGTTAAGGTCGTAGATTATGCGCGCTGTTATATCAGCGTTGAGCAAGATAAACCAAAGGTAAGGTACGAGGGCGAAAATATATCCGGTGTTGATGCTATAATTCCTCGAATTTCCGCCAATTACACAAAATATGGATCATCTATTGTAAGGCAATTTGAAATGATGGGTGTTTATACGACGACTAAATCAATAGCTCTTTCAAGAGCACGCGATAAACTGCGTAGTTTGCAAATATTAGCCAAATCGGGTGTAGGTATCCCTAAAACCGTTTTCAGTCGAGAGACGGATGAAGTTGACGACATTCTGGATATGCTGGGTGGAGCTCCGGTAATAATTAAAGTGGCTAAAGGCACACATGGCAAAGGAGTAGTGCTGGCCGAAACCAAAAAAGCGGCTAAAGCCGTGATGCAAGCTTTTTATGTTGAAGGGGTTAACTTTCTAATTCAAGAATTTATTGCCGAAAGTGCAGGTTCGGATATTAGGGCGTTCGTTGTCGGCAATCAGGTGGTTGCAAGCATGAAACGCCAAAGCCTGGATGATGATTTTAGATCTAATTTACACATGGGCGGAGAGGGTAAAGCCATTAAACTCACCGAAACCGAAAAAAAGATGGCATTAAAAGCTGCCAAAGCTATGGGTCTTCAAATTTGCGGTGTTGACATGATTAGGTCAGAGCAAGGCCCAATGGTACTAGAGGTTAATGCCAGCCCAGGTTTTAGAATCGAACAGGTCACAAATAGAGATATCGCAACGAAAATAATTGAATACGTCGAAAAAAATGCCAAACAAAGAAACCGTAAAGATAGAATCGGTGCGTAGGCAAAAAAGTCCGTTAGCGGTGATACTAGCCTCGTTAACGATAGTCGTGTTGTTGGTTTGTGGGTTTGCGATGTTTCGTTACTGGGTGAGCCAAGTTGAATACAAAGATGTACAGATAGGCAATCGGATATTCGTGCTTGAAGTTGCAGATACTGAGGCGGCTCGCGAAAGAGGGTTGTCGGAAAGAGACAGCCTGGGTATCAATAAAGGTATGCTGTTTGACTTTAAAAAAGACGGCAACTGGCGAATGTGGATGTTGAAGATGCGACTTAACATAGATATTGCCTGGGTAAGCAGCAGCGGCGAAATAATATACATTAAAAGAAATGCAACGCCCGGCTCTTTTCCGGAAGCTTATCAAGCCAATCGACCCAGCCGTTATGTAATAGAAGTGCCGGCACGCACCTTTGAGAGGTTGAATATCAAGGTGGGGGATTATATAAAAATAAATTGATTATGGTTTTTAACGTTTCGTTATTGCTATTATAAAGATATGGTAGTAGCTATTGTGGTGGGTTCGGCTTGTGCTTTGCTAGGTGTTCTGGCCATCATCTTGCGTAGTAATGCTGTGTATATGCTGTTAACGTTATGTGCCGGAGCTATTTTAGCCGAGTTAACGGCTCAAGATGTAACGCAGATACTCAATTCGCTTATTAGTGTAAATATTCCAATTTATTCTTATGTGCAGATAGCTCTTCTATTAATTGCTCCGGTTATTTTGTTGATAATGTATCGAAAGTCAGCGGGCAGCAAACTCATATTGCAGCTAGTGCCAGCTATTGTTTTTGCGCTAATTTCTTTTATGGTAATTTCCGAAGCGCTACCGTACGATATGCAGACACAAATAAAAGAATCACAAATATATACCTTTATTGAGCCTTATTACGAAATAGCAATAGCCGTTGGTCTGTTTGCTTGTATGTTCTATTTTTGGATTCAAAAACCACGTCACGATAAGTCAAGTAAAAAATAATCATTTTAATACAAATTGACAAATCATCGTAAATAAGAGAGAATAATTTTGCTCAAAACCGAATACAAAAATACGAACCAGGCGAATGCTCTTTGTATTTTTGAAAGGAACGAGCATAGAAGGTCGAAGATTAAGAACTCGTTTATTGTTGCAGATCGCTAGCGACTTGCAGCGTGGGCCCATAGCTCAGCCGGTTAGAGCACCTGCCTTTTAAGCAGGGTGTCGTGGGTTCGAGTCCCACTGGGCCCTCCAATTTTAGATCCCCTCGTAAGGAGGGGGTTTTAAATTATTGAGTTCTTATTAAGGATTTTAGACCCACGTAAATTTAGTTGCGAGAGAGCGTTAGCGAATAAATAAACCAGAAGCCTGCTTGTTGTACAGCTTATTAGCACGTTAAACCTTTTGTATGGACATTTTGTTTAATATTTTTTGCTTCGCTATTTTGTGAGCTAGAGAAGGTCTCCTAGGTAGTAAAGTGACAGGCATAAAATAACTCGCAACAATCGAGTTTTTTTAGCGATGGTTTAGATTAGTGATATTATCGTTCAAGGCCATGCTTAGCTATCGAAACAAGAGACTAAAAAGAACTACAGTAATTAGCTTATTTTTATTGGCCTCACTACTTGGTCTTTATCTTGCAAAGTATACCGAGCCTTTGTCTTTTGCTTGGCTATTTTTAATCATAATTCTGTACCCCATTACTTTAAATAAGAAAATTATTTTTGTAATTATCTATTGTTTGCTAGCTGGATTTTTATTGGGTTGGTGGCGCGGGGGATATTTGCAAATAAGCAATAAAATTTACCCCGGATATTATTATAAAAAAGTAGAAGTTACGGCTAGAGCTGTAGAAGATAGCGTTTACGGTAACCGAAGCCAAATTACCTTTACAACAGAAGATGCCGTTTTAGACCAGAAACCCCTGCCGGGCAAAATCAAAGTAAGCGGTTTTGGTGAACCGATGGTGTATCGTCATGATCTGGTGAGAATTAAAGGTAAAATGTACCCTTCTCGAGGTGGAAAGCAAGCAAGTATTTCTTACGCACAAATAAAAGTAATCGCTAGAGCCAGCAGTCCAATAGATAATTTTAGGCGCAATTTCGTAGCCGGCATGCAGAACGCTTTACCCGAACCGGCTGCCAGTTTTGCGATAGGTTTATTAGTAGGACAAAGAAGTTTGCTCACAGAAGAATTGTTAGCAGTTTTAACGATATCCGGGTTAACACATATTGTTGCCGTGTCCGGCTATAACTTAACAATTATCGTTCGTGCTGTAACAAAGGCGCTTAAAAAACTATCTAAATTTCAAGTACTGGCGGTTTCTTTGGTTCTAATTTATTTATTTTTGTTAGTTACCGGGTTTTCTCCTTCAATTGTGCGAGCCAGTATCGTAAGCCTACTAGGGTTAACGGCCTGGTATTTTGGAAGACAATTTAAACCGTTACTACTTATTTTACTAGCAGCATTTATCACCGGTTTTTACAATCCATATTATATTTGGGGAGATATCGGCTGGTATTTATCCTTTTTGGCATTTTTTGGTGTACTCATACTGGCTCCTTTAATTACGGCAAGATTGAAAATTAAACTTCCCTTAATAGGCGATATCGTAGTCGAGAGTTTATCGGCTCAACTAATGACTTTACCGTTGGTAGTGTTTATTTTTGGGAAAATATCGTTGATAGGTCTGGTAGCAAACGTGGTAATAGTGCCTATGGTGCCTTTGGCGATGTTGCTTTCGTTTTTTGCCGGTTTGGCAGGGATGGTTTCCCCGGTTTTCGCCGGTTGGATAGCCCTGCCTGCTAGAGCCATACTAGACATCATGCTAGCTTTAGCCGGTTGGTTCTCAGGCTTACCTCTTGCTCAAGCTAGATCAATAATCAGTGCCGGTAATATGCTGGTGTTATATTTGATAATTTTTATTTTCGCTACAGCCCTTAATAAGCATATTAAAAATGGTAAAATGAGAGACAAGTAACCTTGATTTTGAGAATTATTTATGTCTGGACACTCTAAGTGGTCAACTATCAAAAGGCAAAAGGGGGCTAATGATGCCAAGCGCGGTGCCATATTTACCAAGCTGGGGAATCAGATAGCAATTGCCGCTCGAAACGGATCAGATCCATTAACAAACTCGAGTTTGGCGATGGCAATAGATAAAGCCAAAGCTGCGAATATGCCCATGGCTAATATTGAGAGAGCAATTAAGCGGGTTGCCGACAAAAGCTCAGCCACCCTCCAAGAAATTATGTATGAAGGTTACGGGCCGGGAGGCGTTGGAATTTTAGTAGAATGTGCTACCGACAACATTAATCGCACATATCCGGAAGTTAAAAACACCTTTAATAAAAAAGGAGGTAATATAGCCGAAAGCGGTGCGGTTAGTTTTATGTTTGAACGCAAGGGTCAGATAATTGTTAAAGCTACCGGTGATAATGCGATGCTGGCAATACTAGAAGCGGGCGCCGAAGACGCCTACGAGGAAGGTAGTGAAATTATTGTAACCACAGGTTTTAAAGAGTTAGCAAAAGTTAAAGGAGCTATAGAGGCCCAGGGCTTAAACATAGCGGGAGCAGAATTGGTTTATTTACCAAAAAACACAATAGAAATTACGGATAAGGAAACGGCTAAAAAAATAATTAATCTAATGAGCGCACTAGACGAGTTAGATGATGTGATTGGAACATACACTAACTTTGATATTGCCGATTCTGTTGAGGTTTGAAACAGTTTGAAAATTTTGGGTATTGATCCTGGTACGGGAATAGTCGGCTTCGGAGTTATCGAAAGTGATAGTAGAAACCACGAAATGCTCGATGCCGGCGTAATACGCACTTACAAAAATCAACCATCCGAACAGCGATTAAAATTAATTTTTGAAAGCATTAACGAAATAATAGAGACTAATAAGCCCGACTTGATGGTTGTCGAAAGGCTGTTTTTTGCTCGTAATGTAACAACCGCAATGTCTGTAAGCCAAGCGAGAGGAGTAATATTATTAGCGGCAGCCTTAAGGGTCTTGCCTACCTATGAATACACCCCCTTGCAAATTAAACAGGCTCTAACCGGCTATGGTCGTGCTGAAAAATCCCAAATACAAGAAATGGTTAAAGTATTGCTTAAGCTTAAGGCGGTCCCTAAACCTGATGATTGTGCTGATGCCTTGGCGGCTGCACTTACTTACGCTACGGCGCCAAAAACTTCATTTTAATCTGTTATACTTTAATTAATGATAGCAACTTTAGTAGGTACGGTAGCAGAAAAGCTAGCAGACCAAGTTATTTTAGAGGTAAATGGTATCGGTTACGAATTGAGCGTTAGCCAGGAAGATTCGGTATCTGTAAAAGTCGGAGCGGAATTAAAATTTTATATTTATGAGCACATAAGGGAACAATCTTATGACTTATTCGGGTTTACAAACCGGGAGTCTAAAAGGCTGTTTGAACAATTATTGGATGTGACCGGGGTTGGTCCAAAAATGGCGCTTTCAGTTTTAAATATAGGAAAAACCACAGAAGTAAAAACGGCTATCGCTGAAGGTAATGTCAAAGCTTTGCAGGCAGCTAATGGTGTCGGCCAAAGAGTGGCGGAACGAATCATTGTTGATTTAAAAGATAAAATAGGGTTGGGCGAAAACCCGGAGGCTACCACGTTTTTAACTAACCCGGTAACTAACCGTTTTGACGAAGCGCAGGAAGCCTTAGTTTCGCTAGGTTTTAATGCGCGCGATGCGGCTTTAGCTTTAAGCGGGGTAGATAGTAGTTTACCGACAGAAGAGCGAATAAAAATCGCTCTAAAGGGGCGTAACAAATGATTGATCGTTTAGTTAATGCCGACAAAACAGACGCGTCAGAGAAACAGTACGAAAACGGGCTAAGACCTAAAGATTTTAAAAATTATATAGGTCAAGAAAAAATAAAACAAAATTTGCAACTGTCTATTAAGGCTGCGAAAAAAAGAGGTGAGCCGATTGATCACGTATTGCTTTACGGACCTCCCGGTTTAGGTAAAACTACGCTGGCAAGCGTAATTGCCAATGAAATGGGCGCGCAAATACGTATTACGAGTGGTCCGGCAGTTGAGCGAGCGGGCGATTTAGCTAGCTTGTTAACTAATTTGCACGACGGAGATATATTATTCATTGACGAAATTCATAGGCTAAACAGGAACGTTGAAGAAGTCTTGTATAGCGCTATGGAGGACTTTAAGTTGGATATAATGCTTGGCAAGGGGCCAAGCGCCAGAAGTCTTAGACTTGATTTACCTAAATTTACAATAATCGGTGCCACCACCCGTACCGGGGCTTTGGCTGCGCCATTACGAGATCGTTTTGGCATGGTTTATCGCCTAAATTTTTATACCACGGAACAGATCGCTCAGATTGTAATCCGTTCGGCTAAGATATTAAAGACATCCATAAAAGGCCAAGCGCCCGAATATATATCTACTAGAGCTAGGTTAACGCCGAGGATTGCTAATCGCCTGTTAAAGCGAATTCGTGATTATGCCGACGTAAATGGCGATGGCATAATTGACGAATCCGCTTCAAAAAAAGCGCTAGAACTGCTAGAAATTGATGAATTGGGGCTGGATGCATCGGATAGGATGCTCTTGGAAACAATTATCGACAACTACGGAGGAGGCCCGGTGGGGGTCGAAACCCTAGCAGCCTTGATAGCTGACGAAAGATCAACCATTGAGGATTTTTACGAACCCTATTTGATGCAGATTGGTTTACTAGAAAGAACACCTAGAGGTCGTAAAGTAACAACCAAGGCCTATAAACATATTGGCAGAAAGCCGAATCCAAGCAGGCAATCTAAACTACTATAGTATGTTGATATGAAAACCGATTATATAAAAGCCTCAACCGATAAATTGGATCGCAACGTAAAGGCGGTAATGATGCCTTATGAAAAACATATAATGACGATTCATCAACATATCTTCATTCTTATTAAATACTCTTCTTTTATTTTGCTTGCTTGCTTATTATTTTTAGCATCCGTAATTGTTTTACTAAGCTCCTTGTCAGAAAAAGAAGCTCTCAGACAAGGGGTGATGATAGCTGCAGCCGTTGCGGTTCTTGGAACATCAGCGACGGTGCTATATGTAATTAATTTAGCCTACAATCAAACGCTTTTAGCTATCACGAATTGTAGTGTGGTTCAAATTTTACAAAGAGGCTTACTTTTTCATAAAGTATCTCGTTTGTCTATGGCTGATGTCGAAGATGTATCGAGCGAGCAAAAAGGCATAATACCGCGGTTGTTTGGTTTCGGGACGTTGGTAATACAGACGGCCAGCGAAATGCCTAATTTCATATTCGAAAATTGCCCCAACCCCGTACGCGTTACGGAAATCATTTTAAATGCTCGCGATCAATATAACGAGAAAAACCAAGATTGACAGCGTTATTCAAAAGGATTATCTCGGCCATTATTAAACAATGACTCGATACTGATGTTTTTGTCTTGGAGTTCTTTAATCTTCTCGATAGCTTTTTCGTCTAACTTCACCAGCTTAACAGTAAGTTTTTTGTTTTCGATTTGGTCTTGAGTAGGTTCGGCGTTTGAATAATAAGAAATTACGAGAGTTATGTAACCAAACACCCCTACCACAAACAAAACAAAAAGGATTATTTTAAACCTTACAATAAGATTTTTTAGTGGACTTAGCTTGGTGATAATTGTCTTTATATTCATCGTTAAGGCTTCACAAAAATCGTTATTATTAAATTAGCAGTTATTCCTTCGTTTTTTGAGTCTCTGCCTATAGTAATGCTTTTGACTTGCATACTTCTTCTGTTAAGTTCTATTTTTTGTAAAAAATTAATTAAATTGTCATAACTAACGCTGTTTTTGATTGATAAATTAATATCTATCCCCATTACTCCGGGCATCCCTTCTACTGCTTTAGCTTGGGTCAGTGTAGAGTTGGCGGTTGCACCACCAGTACCAGATTGTCCGGTTGAGCCTGCTTTTTGTCCCAGGGTAGAATTAGGAAACTGAATACTATGTATTTGGACGCCGGTCTCGTCACTGATTTTGTATAATTCTTTTACTGCCAGAGCCTGATCTTTTTGTTTCGGTAAGATTTTCTGCAATATTTCGCCGACAGGTCTGTATTTATCCAACTGTTTTCTTGCTTGTAAGAAATTTTGTTCAGTAATATCATGACCGATGTTATTTAATTTAATTTGGATAAGCTTCACTGAGCTTCTTTTCATTAACACTGTACCCATATAAACTCCGCCGATAATTAATAAAATAATTATCACCAAACAACCTAGCAGCAAGTAAAAAAATCTTTTTGCTCTCACGGTTTCGCCCTTCCGTTTTGGGTTATGGAACTTAGGAAATAAAATGATGAGTCGGTTTTAAAAGTTACCCTAATAGTGGCAGAGTAAGGATAACTCGTTGTCGTAGAGCCAGAGATGTTACCTCCGGAAGCTGAGACGGCGTTATGATTTACCGATACTAGATCCGATTTATCAAACAAGCCGTTTTTAGGGTCGCTAATATTGACAAATGCTTGGGTAGCCGCCTCACGGCTCTTAGCTAGAACGTTTAGGTCCAAAAAAGTACTATCGGCAGACAAATTAATATCGTTAAGATAGGCGTCATTAGGCATAATATTGCCGATTTTTGTTAATATTTTTGATATTAAAATCTGTCTACTCAGTAGGCGCGTTACAACAGTAAAGTTGTTAGATAGTGTCTGCAATTCCTTTTGTGTAACTTCGACATTTTGGCGGGCCATTCTTTCTTTAGTTATTTTTTCGACTGACTGGAGAGATTTAATATTTTTATTGATGTAAATTTGACCTAAAACAATCATTACACTAACACCAATCAAAACCAACAACATTGCGACAATCCACCTAAACAGCAATCTGTTTCGTCGACCGTATAAAATATTTTCTTTGATAGCTGGAGGTAGCAGATTGATCATTTCCAAATTTCTCCCGGATCAATTAAGGCCAGCCCGGCGGCTGTAACATACATTGATTTTTCTAGCTCATTGGGAGGTTGCAACTTACCGAAGGTTAAATTTTTCCAGGGATTACACATACGTGCGGGCATTCTTAGTTCGCTGGTAATAAATTCGGATAATCCAGGCATATTTGCTCCGCCACCCATAGTAATAATCTGTCCTATTTTGTTTTCGGTGTTGGTGCGTTCGTTGTAGTACCTAACCATTTTTTTAATTTCCTTGCTGAGAGAATTTAAAACCGGTCTTAAGGCGTCTTCAATGTCGTGTTGCTTTTTGCTTACGCTCAAGCCATATTTAGTTTTGATAGTGTGAGCTACCTGCTGACTAACATCCAACTTGGTGCTTATAAGCTTAGTGAAGTTTTCACTACCTTCGGCCACCGTGCCCGTAACTATCGGTTGCTTGTCAAAAATAGTAATATCTACCGACTGCGAACCGAAATCGATTAATATTGTCGGTAAGTCGTCTTCTTCGGCTTGAGCTATCAGCCTGCTTGAGGCTATAATAGTTGTTTCTAAAACACACACCTCCATACCAATCATATTGGTATAGGTTACGTAAGAATCAACGATTTTTTTAGGTACGGCCACCACCAATAAATCGTAAGTGTCCTCGTTGTTACTCGTTATCATGAAATCGAGGTACAAATCATCAATCAAAACTGGAATGTACTGTTGAATCTCTGATCTTACGGCTTCGTTAAGGTCTTTTTTGTTGAGTTTTGGCAAATTCATTACTCGGTTGTAAGTTCTGGCAACCGGTAACCCAAGCGCAACTCGGCGAGTATCGATAGCTCCTATCAACTTTTTCTCAAAGAGCTCTTTTGTAGCTTTTGCCAGCAAAACAGGGTTAACAATTACACCGTCCTTAATGGCTTTTGGGTCGTAGTCGCATACGCCATAACCTACCGCTTTACGCTTTTTCCCTTTTGAGCTTGGATTTATCTGCATAACCTTAATGTTATTAGAACCGATATCTAATCCACAGATTAGCTTATCCTTGTAAAATAGTCTGTTCTCCATTTTAACCACAAGCACCTTTAGTTATTACTTTAGCATAGTCAAGACTTTGTCTTTTAAGAGTTGTTCTCAAGGTTTTGTCAACACCTCTCTCCAGTAAAGTACGTTGTAAGTGCTGGTAATAGGAAAGTGCGGGGGAGGATTATAAAGGAAGTTGTAATTATATTGACTGTTATTGTGGTGTACCCCGGAAATGTATCTATTAGTAGAGGCGTCTCTAACGGCATCGCCACAGGGCGAGCTTCCTTGTAACCACGTCCATGTCCAGGTTTCTCGAGTCGCTACCGAGCCAAAAAACGTAAAAGTTTGATTGGGGCTAACCCAGCCTCGTGTACAACGGTTAGCATCCGTACGATAGGTCCCCGGATATAATACCGAACCGTTTTGGGCAATAATGGCAGCATCAATTTCGAAGTTGAAACTTCCGGTTTCCGGTGGAGCATATGGCGCAATCAAAACGTAGTTTTCGGCAACTAAACCAATGGCGTCACTACTGTTTTTATTGACAACGGTCAAATCGTCGGCTATGACAATATTGGCGTTGGCAGTTGTTGCTAAGCGTCCTGCCGCTACCGTAACTCGTCCATGAAATCCGCTGGGATTGCTTCTGATCCAAACATTATCTTCTGCAAAAATAACTCCACTGGCTGGCGCGGCGATGTTAGTAGCTACGTTTTGAAGCGATAAAGCGCTTGTGTAGGGAGTGCTTCTATCGTTTTCTGCGTTCACGTAGCTAACGTCGTAAGTATTATTAGAATTTAGTGTAATTAAATAACCTCGACTGATGCTATAAGAGCCGTTCGTGCTTCTTTGAGGTAGATAAGATGTAGTTCGCGTAGTAGGTGTTTGCGAGCAGGCGTTTGAAAGGTTGGCTAGCGATGCGGTTGACGGGTCAGAAGCGAAAGCTACCTTTTTCATGGAACACAGATTGCTAGTTATTTTATTAAAATCAATGGTTGGCACAGGGTAGCGCCAATCTACTTTTGATCTGGTGTTGCAGTTGGGATTGGTTATGCTGGGGTGACACCAGACGCCAGGGTGGCTATTACCGTCGCCCCCCAAAGTGTAAGAAGGTACATAACTACTGTTAGAACTGGTGACGTCAGAAGTGTTGGGGCCGTCCATTCTTACACCGGAGTTAGAATGAACCGGTCCGGTCGCAGTCTCGGTACTACCGAACCATAGAGCCGAGTCCGAAGACACGGCGTAGCTGGCATATGAAGGGGCGCCGAGTTTTGCGTCTATAGTTCTTGTTATGTTGCTGCCATGGGTCTTACCAATAGCTCTAACATTAACCACGGTTGAGCCACTGCCTTGTGGTTTAATCCACAGAGTATAAGTTCCTCTACTGACAGCATTATCGTCTACATAGTTATGCGTGTAAGGCCCGTAACCTAGTTCGGGATGAGGATTGACGGGGGTTGGCTGACCGTCTCGAAAATCCTCATTATTGTGGCTTAGATGCCACAAGTAATAGTTGATACCGGCTTCAGCTATATTGAGCGCTTCCTGACTTTTGATATTATTTCCGACTATATTGATGTTGGTGTTGATGATTTCGACTAATGCGACACTAATAATGCCGATTGCCAAAATAAATCCGATAATCGTAGGTAAGATAAATCCCGACTCGTTGTTGCCGTTGATAGGTGTCATAGATTTGTTTTCCTATTTCTTAACGCGACTTGACTACTTATTAAAGAATCGCCACTGGCTACCGGACTTATAGTCGGCACCGACAAGTTAATCTTAATACCTTTTATGGAGTGTAGGTCGCTTATCGGCAAGTCTAAAGTGTTGCTGGCGGAATCTAAGAACTCGAAAGTTTTGACGGATGCCGATTCGTGAAAATCATGAATTATGGTGTATGTCTTGGTGTCGGTAAATATGGGAGTTCCGTCCGGAGGGTTGGCTGTCATGGGTGTAACGTCGGCCAGCAAAGATGTTTTGTGCTGGTTCTTATAGTATTTAACCAGCGATACATACGTATCATTGGGAGCGAAGTAAGCATAAACCGTTAATTCGTCGTTATTCGCCGAGGTTATATCAAGCAGCCCGCGCAGTACGTTGGTGACTCTTTGCGATTGCATGGCTAAATCACCAAACCTGATGCTGTCTTGTTGTAGGCTTAAGTATTCATTGAAAGCATTATTAAAAAAGCTAAAAGCTGTAGCGCTAACAATGCCGATAACTACCAAGACAATTAATATTTCAATTATGGTAAAGCCCTTTTGGTGTAGTCGTTTATGGTACAACAATTAACCCTCCTAGCGGTTCGGTCGGCATGGTAATTATGTTACCGTTGGAAGTAATTTGTAACTGAGTTTTGCCGACACCGGCGCCGCTCATGTCGACTACACAATTTAGCTGAACACCGGCACTGCTACCGGTGCAAGAGGCATTGAAAATATTGCCATTTTGTGTGAATTTAACGGTTGTAGCGCAACTGCTAGGATTGCTGGAGCAAGGCAAGTTGGCTCCGGTTATTTGAAACGAGAAGTTCGTATGGGTTCCAGTTGATTGATTGACCTCGTATGGCGAGAGCGTCGATACGCGAGGATGGCTTGAATTGGTAGTAAATATCAAACGTACTTTTTGCAAATATTCATTTCCCCCGAAAGCGAAGGTGGGGCTTGGGGGAGAACCGGCTGGGAATATAGGTATGGTTGTCGGGTTAAACGGGCTAACCCCGCCGTAAGGGGCCACTGCGACCAAGTAATAAGTAGTTGAACCCACTCTGCAGTTGGAAGAACCATTATCCCCGCAAAAGTAGTAAGGCCCGGGGTCTAGGTTGTTGATAGCAAAATTGCCGCTTATATCGGTGGTTGGACGATTGTCACTAGGAGTGAAATTGTCGTAATAAAAAGCGGTGTTAGATGACGAAGCGTACTTTTTATAGCCACCTTTTATATATACTTTTAAGTTAGCTATTGGTGTACCGTTAGTGTCGGTTGCTTCCGCTATTAAACTGTATTGCCCCTTAGGCTTGATAGTTAAGGTTACAAAGGAAGATAGCTGAGTAAATACTTGTTGATTTGGATAATTGGGTTGTAGGGAGCCGCTGGGGGGGATTGTTGACAAACTAGAATAGCCCTCTTTACTAGCAGTGATCTGATAATCGTAATTGGTAGTATCCGGCCTGAGGTCGTAAAAAATTGCCGTACCATTTGAATCGGTCGAATCTACCATATTGACGACTGGGTTTAATGTGGTGTTAATCACTTGTACATTGGCTCCTGATACCGGATTTCCATTTTGGTCAATTACCTTAACAAACAACGCGCCGGTGGTACTTGACGTCTCAGCGACTCTAGCTGAAATATTTGAGCTAACTTGAGCCATATGGTTATTTCTGTTGTCGTAAACATCAATACTGATAATTTTATAGTCTTTGGGGTTTAAATCCGTCGCCGGTGAACCACTTGGCGGCGGATAATTTCGGCAATAAGTTTGTTTTAGGGTCGGGGTGGGATACGACCCACAACCATCAAAAGCATCATCAATGTAAGATATGGTGGTTACGATCTTATACTTTATACCGTTTATTGTTTTATAAATAGTACCGGGTAAAGGATTGGTAGCTTGTATACTGCCTCCCGCTATAGCTAAACTATCGTAGGGAAGAGATTTGAGGTATTCCATTTGGTTAGTGGCTAGAGTACTGGCCACCGCCCGGATTTTTATCGTTGCGGCGCTAAATACCAGACCACTAAACAGCGCAAACACACCGATGGCTAAAATACCCAGAACCAAAATACTTACTAACAATTCTACTAAAGTAAAACCTTGTTGTTTATTTTTGCCCACTTCTTTATAAAATCCTCTTTCTCTATTATAAACCATCGATCCAATAATTGGCCCAGGGTAGGTCTAGATACTAAAAAGACCGACTGCTATTAGTCAGTCGGTCTTTTTTTTGGTACTTAAAATACTAGTTTAAGCTACTTTTACTAAATGTGCCCGGATTACCTTCTAAGTTGGCTGTTAAGGTATATTTGTCACACGTAGCGTTCGTACCCGCAGTTCCAGTGCAAGCCGCACCGGCTGCATCGGTAGTGGCATAACCGTATCTCGCGTTGGATCCGCTGGAAGGTGTCGCGGCTAATTCGCAGTTTGTTTGGTTAGAGTTGCTCGGGTCGCACAGAGCGGAAGGGTCTAAACCCTTCATGTTTGTTGTTCTCCAGGAGGCGTTGTTGACATCGGCTAATACCGGATAGCCACCTCCGTTCTGGGCATAAAATGCCTCCAGCATACCGTGCAAAGCTTTGATATCCGTTTGTCTTTTGGTATCTCGACCCTTTTGCTGAATGCCACTAAATGTCGTTATCACTAATAGTGCCAAAATCCCAATGACAACGATAACGATTAACAGTTCCACGATAGTGAAACCTGATTGTCTAACTTTTTTGATTGTCATATTTTTTACCCATCCTTTTATTGTAATAACTATTTTATACATCATATTGCTTGTGCTTTCAATATCTTTTTAAAAATAAAAGCAAGATACTCGCAATCTAATACAATACTAACTTAATTATTGCCGATATTTTTACTCAAAGAGGCTATAGGCCCCATCACACTAGCGGCAATCATCCCTACCGCTGTACCCAGCGCGATTATCATCAACGGTTCTATAAGGGCGCTCAATCCGTCAATCAATGTATCAACCTCTTCCTCGTAAAAATCAGCTACTTTTACCAAAATAGTGTCTACCTTTCCGGTTTCTTCGCCAACGGCCAGCATCTGACTGACAATCGCCGGAAAATACTTACTTTTCTCGATGGTTTCGGAAAGTTGCTTGCCGTTCTTAACTTCTTTGGCAGCTTCCCTAAGTTCCGCTTCTATAACTCTGTTACCAATAGCTCCTCCGGTGACCTCCAGCGACTCTAGTACTCCAACACCCGCAGACATCAGACTTGCGAAAGTCCGCGAAAATCGAGCAATTGCTATTTTTGTGATGACTTCTTTTAATAGAGGTATTTTGAGCAGTAGCTTGTGGTAGTTATATTTGCCTTTGGGGGTTTTTACATATTTGCGTGTTAAAAAGATTGATACAACTAGCGAAATAATAATATAAATTGCGTATTTCTGAACGAACTCCGAAACGCTAATCATGATAACCGAATAAAAAGGCAACTTGGCATTTGGTCCGCCTAAATCTTTAATCATTGTCGCAATTTTAGGCATGATAAAAATCATAATGCCAAAAAAGGCGACTACGGTAATGCTACCAATAACAATCGGATACATAGAGGCGCTTTTAATTTTTTTACGCATGCTGGCTTCTTTTTCAATTTGGGTGGCCAACCTTTTTAATATGTCGTCTAATATACCCCCAGTTTCCCCCGACCTAACCATATTGATGTAAATATCTGAAAAGACGCTTGGATATTTAGCAAAAGCTTCAGCCAAGGTGGTACCACCCTCCACGTCCTTACTAATGCCATTAATCACTGACTTAAAATACTTATCACTAACCTGTTCTTCCAATGTGGCCAGCGATCTGTTGAGGGGCACCCCCGCTGAAACCATAGTTGATAACTGTCGAGTAAAAATAACCAAATCTTTTAACTTAACCTTCCCCTTAGTCAGGTTAAAATTTAACTTTAAGCCGCTAGCCTGTTTAATAACCAGAGGGTGTAACCCTTGATGCTTTAGGCTTTCTTCGAGTGATTCTTTAGAGCTTGCTTCTGTCGTACCTGTAGCTTTTTTACCCTCTTTAGATAGAGCAGTGTATTCGAACTTAGGCATATTACTCCTCTGTGGTTACTCTTAAGATTTCTTCGATACTGGTCATTCCTCGAAGGGCTTTAATAAGCCCGTCTAGTTGCATGGTGACCATGCCGTCGCTCACGGCCTGGGTCTGCAATGCTTCGCTAGTTGCACTGGTGACAATTAATTTTTGTATGTCACCTGTATTTTCGAGTGCTTCGTAAATACCCAATCTTCCCCTGTATCCAATATGATTACAATCGTTACACCCGCCTTCGTGCGGTTTATATAAGGTAACTATTTTTGAATCATTTGTAGCCATTGGATTAATAGCGCTTGTCTTTGAACTGGTAGATGTTTTACCTATACCTGCCTTATAAGCGTTCTTCTCTAATTCGTTAATAATTTTCATATCGGAATCAGTTTTTATCTTAAATGTATCGCACACCTGTTTAATAGTCGCTGTATCCGGAGAGTAGCTCTCGCGACAAGATGGACACAGCCTACGAACTAACCTCTGGCCAATCACTGCTCGAACTGTCGAAGCTATCAAAAACGGTTCAATATTCATATCTAAAAGACGAGGCAAGCAAGTTGCGGCGTTATTCGTATGGAGGGTGGCAAATACCAAATGGCCGGTTAGTGCGGCCTGTACGGCCAAATTAGCGGTCTCGGTGTCTCGAATCTCGCCTATCATAATTATGTTTGGGTCCTGCCTCAAAAGAGCTCGTAGTCCGCTGGCGAAGGTCATACCGGCAACCGGATTTACTTGGGTTTGGTTCGCGCCGACAATATGATATTCTATGGGGTCTTCTATTGTAGATATATTGACTTCCGGTTTGTTTAAGATGCTTAGAACGCTGAAGAGAGTAGTTGATTTACCGGAGCCGGTCGGTCCGGTAACTAGAATCATACCGTGTGGTTGAGTGATGGCATGATTAATAATGTTTAGAGAATTACCCCAAAAGCCAAGCTCTTCTAAACTGAGAGCCTTGGAGCCTTCACTTAGAATACGCATTACGACTTTTTCACCTTCACTTATAGGCAGTGTGGAAACGCGCAAAGCGTAGAGCATATTATTGATGGCTATTTTGAAACGTCCATCTTGCGGTGCGCGCCGTTCGTCAATTTTTAAATTAGAAAGTATTTTAATTCGAGAAACCAAAGCGTTATGCACTTTTTTTGGTAGCTTATTAACTTCTTGCAGTATGCCATCTACGCGATAGCGTATAGAAACGTTGTTTTCGCGAGGCTCAATATGAACATCAGACGCCCCCGCTTTTATTGCCCCTTCAATAATTAGGTTCACGGTCTGAGCAATAGGAGAATCCTCGGCTAAATCCGATTCGTCGAATTCCTCTTCTTGAGCTTGCTCATCCTGATCGCCTGATATAACCTGGGTAATCTCGCTGGAGATATTACCTCGGTATTGATCGATACATTGCAATATGTTGCTTCTAGTGGCAATGTAGATTCTTAATTCGTCACCCAACTGCTTCTGTAAAAAACTTATAGCCTGAATGTCGTCAGGATCTTCCATGGCCAACAATTTCGTGCCATCTTCTTCAATACTAAAAACAATGACGTTATACTGCCGGGCAATCCTTTCGGGTATCAGCCGTAGAGTTTCCTTTTGTATGTCTTTTGGGTTAAGGTCAATAAAAGGTATCTCTATCTCCTCGGCAAATAGTTGTGTAAGATCCTTTTCGCTAATTAGATTGGAGGAAATCACTAATTCTTGTAGCGATTTCTTGTCGCTCTGGGCTTGTTTTTTTAAATTAGCCAGCTGTTCGTCGCTGACTTTATTGGCCTTTTTCAGTAGTTGCTCTACAAGCTGATTGGATATACGCATAACTTCAAAGTTAATTATAAAGGCTACATAAGCGTTTTAATAGGTCGTTGTGTATATCACCGTTAAAATAAACTTTTTGCTATACTTAGTGTCAGTTTAAAAGCTTAACGAGAGGGTTAATAAAGTGACGCCAAAAAAAGAAGGGCCAAAGGCGGTGGACAATGCCGGAGATGGCAAGAAAGAGGCTTTAAATTTAGCCGTAGACCAAATAAAGAAACAATACGGCCAAGGTGCTATCATGCAGCTTGGAGTCGATCATAAAATTGACGTTGAGACGTTTTCTAGTGGAGCGCTGAGTTTAGATATAGCCTTGGGCGGGGGTGTTCCTAAAGGTAGAATAGTCGAGATTTACGGACCGGAGAGTAGCGGTAAAACAACCCTGGCCTTACACTCCGTTGCTCAGGTGCAAAAGTCGGGTGGCACGGCTGCTTTTATAGATGCCGAACATGCGTTGGATCCGAGTTACTCAGAAAGAATAGGGGTTGATTTAAACAAGCTATTAATTTCACAACCCGATAATGGCGAACAAGCGCTGGAAATTGTGGAAACACTGGTGCGTAGCAATGCAGTTGATTTGGTGGTGGTTGATTCAGTTGCGGCACTGGTTCCGCAAGCCGAAATTGAGGGCGACATGGGTGATTCGCACATGGGTTTACAAGCTCGGTTAATGAGTCAAGCTTTGCGTAAACTAACCGGCATTATTAACAAAAGTAAATGCACAGTTATATTTATAAATCAGTTGCGTATGAAAATAGGTGTGATGTTTGGCAACCCAGAGACAACAACAGGAGGAAACGCCCTAAAATTTTATGCATCGGTGCGTATGGATATTCGTAGGATTAGCCAAATCAAAACCAGCGAAGAAGTAATTGGTAATAGAGTACGAGTTAAAGTGGTTAAAAATAAAATAGCTCCACCTTTTAGAGAAGCTGAGTTTGACATTATGTATAACGTAGGGATTAGTCGCGAGGGGGATACTCTAGACTTGGCTGTACAACATGGCTTGGTTAATAAGAGCGGGGCCTGGTTTGAGCACGGTGGTGAAAAAATTGGCCAAGGCCGTGAAGCTGCCAAGCAATACTTGCGCGACAACCCGAAAGTTCTAGCCGAACTTGATAAAAAAATACGCAACTTAAGTCTATAATCCGACTTAAATGGTTATTACCAAAATCTGTCACCAGATAAAAAATGCCGATAGGGTGAATATATTTGTTGACGGTAAATATTCTTTTTCGTTGGACTTAAATCAGTTACTAGAGTCCAAATTAAAAACTGGTCTACGTATAAGTGAGTCGGAATTAAAAAAACTAAAAAAACTGTCGAGTGACGGTAAAATAAAAATACGCGCTTTGGAGTGGCTAACTTTGCGCCCTCACTCGAAAAAAGAATTGGTAGATTATCTAAAGCGGAAAAAGATTGAATCAAAACAGATTGAAGTTTGGGTAAAGCACTTCCAAAAGATGGGTTACCAAGACGATTTAAATTTTGCTAAATGGTGGCTTGAGCAACGCCTAAGTAAGCATAAAAGCAAACGTTATATTATCCAAGAACTTCGTTTAAAAGGGGTTAATCAAGAGATAATAGCGGAAGTGCTTGATTCTCAACTAAACGAAAAAGACACTGTTAAACAACTTGTACTAAAGAAAAGAAAACTGGCGAAATACCAAGACGAAAAAAAACTAATCGAATATCTTTTGAGACAAGGGTTTAACTATTCCTTGATCAAAGAAGTGTTAGCCGAAGAATAACCCGGTTGGACATTTGGGACCTTCACGTCTTGAGTTTGATTGACTGTTTCTTCCGGTCCGCTGACGACAATCTGTGTGTCTGTGACTTCTACTATACTGTTTCTGTCATAGATTAAACGATGCTGGTTGATTCCCTGCCAGATAGATGGTTGTACGTAAATCTTTTGAATAAACAAACTCTGATTATCAAAAGCATATTCAGCAACTTTGCCCATTTTCTTTTTACCGGATACTACTTGTTTGCCAAGCAACTGGAAACCAATATCCAGCACAGGCTGCAACCGTACCAAATCTTGCGGTTCACTCAAAGCTTGCTGGTTGTCTATAATTATTCCTTTAAAAGAAAGTTCTCTAATGTGGATATCTAGCAACACCAGATTACTTTTTGATCCGGATGACTGACAATAAAAAGCGTCAATATGCAAATTATTTGGATTAATTATCGGTTCCGTAATTGTACCGATACGACCAACAAGTTGTAGACTCAAAACAGGTAAATTGCTTAGCTGGGTCGAGAGGTAAAGCATATCTTAAGTATATATTATTCTTTTGCTTAAGGGTCATTATTTTAATGGAGATTCGCAAAAAAATACTTGTCTATATGAATTACCAACGTATAAAATTGACAACAATGTTTAAAACCAACCTCTTACTGTCTGTTGCCTTGTGCTTGGTTTTGGGCTTGCTTCATACGCCGCTGGTAAGTAATGAAGCGCTAGCCCAAGAATCAACAGACAAAGTATTAATTAATGAAATACAGCTAGATGGAGCCAGTGCCTACGAAGAGTTTATCGAAATAGGTTCTACAAGTTCTTCACCCATCAGCATTAATGGTTGGCGTATAGAGGTAACCAAACTAAGCAACAACCTGGAAGAAACCAATATTTGTACCGGGTCTGCAAGGTTTATACTGACTTTTCCTGAATATAGCCAAAATAAAGATAATTTAGGCAATCAATTGCCATTGACGGTAGACTCTTATAAGCCTATGCTTATTGCCTCCCAAAAAGACGCTACCCGATATTTTCTAGACTTCAATCCGGACCTTTACTATTCGCCCTGTAAAGGTAATTCCAGTGTACTTTCGGCTAATTTGGTGGTTAGACTGTTCAATGATAAAGGCGACTTACAAGACGAAGTGTATATTATGCCTAGTAGTTTTGCAGACAGTGGTTCGCCTAAGATTAACCCAGTTTACTATGATTCTACGCAACATAAAGGAATGTCTTTCCAGCGTGATATAGACGCAAACGGGTTCCCGATAGACACCGACAATTGTACGAATGACTTTAAAGTGTTTACTTTGAGCACACCGGGTGAATACATACACCCGAGCTCTCCAGACGGGGATGATGATAGTACAGGCGGAGTAGCTGATGGCGGTAAAGGTGGTAGTCAAGACGGCGAAGATAGTGATCAAGCCGAAGAAGAGCAAGGGGGCGACGATGAGGGCGATGTGAACTCGAAAGAGGCTGTATATCCAAAAATTGAGCTAAGCGAGTTAATGATTAATCCGGCCTCGCCGCTACTAGATTCGAACGACGAATGGGTAGAAATATATAATCCCAGCCATCAAGCGGTAGACATAAGCGGTTACCGTATATATGCCGGTAAAAACTATACCTATCGTCTTATCTTCCCAACAGGCACTATAATTAATCCTTTTCAATATATGGTGGTAACTTCCGGAGAATCGACCTTATCGCTTAGCAATAGTGGTGGCGCGGTTAAGATTGTAGCTCCAGACGGTACGTTGTTGGATCAAACCACCTACTCGGAAGCGAAAGAGGGGCTTTCTTGGGCAAAGGATAATGCTGGCAATTGGCAATGGACGACTACGCCCACCGAGGCTGCCGCAAATCAAATTACTACCTTGCCTACTGTGGTAGAGGCTGCAAAGAAGAAAGCCGCTAAGAAAACGACTACGCCCAAAGCTAAAACGGCTAAAAAATCTTCCGCGAAAAAGACAGCCGTAAAAGCTAAAAAAGCAAAGACCATTAACGTTGGAGAAGACCCGGCTTTAATTGCTGCTCCGGCTCCGATTCCAACATGGATACTTGCCATACTAGGGTTTTTGGCTATACTCTATGCCTGTTATGAGTATCGTTTCGAGATTGGCAACTACCTCTACAAGTTTAAAAAATACCGAAAAAATCGGTGAACTGATAGGCAAGCAGTTAAATGGCGGTGAAGTTATTGAGTTAATTAGTGATTTAGGTGGCGGAAAAACGGTGTTAGTGAAAGGTATAGCTAAAGGAGCCGGCAGTACAGATCTTGTGTCTAGCCCGACGTTTACAATTTCTAAAGTTTATGATTGCCCTAAATTTAATATTAACCACTTTGATTTTTATAGGCTAGACGACCCGGGGCTTGTGGCTCACGAATTGACAGAGTCCATTGAAGACAATAAATCGGTAACCGTTATAGAGTGGCCAAAAACGGTAGAAAAGATACTTCCAAGAAAAAGGATTACCATAACTATTGTTCAAAGTGGCGATTTGCAAAGACAAATAAAAATTAGATACAGCCCGGAATTCGAATATCTATTTAAGGATTTAAAGTGATTATTTTAACACTTAGGACCGATCAGGCAGAGTCAAAAATCGCTCTTTATAACGATTTCGTGCTGGTTCACGAACTAAACTGGCAAGCTCATCGCACTTTGGCCGATACGATTCATATAAAAATAAAAAGTCTACTAGACGAAAGTGGTAAAACATTAAATGACATTCACGGTTTAGTGTGTTTTAGAGGCCCAGGGAGCTTCACCGGTTTAAGGATTGGCCTCTCGTTGGCAAATGCCTTGACCCAATCACTTAACTTGGCTATAGTAGGCACCGAAGGTGCCCTCTGGCAAGAGAAAGGGATCCAACGTCTTATAGCGGGCCAAGATGATAAAATGGTGTTGCCTCATTATGGCTCGAAAGTAAAAATCACCAAACCTAAAAAATAAACATGCAAGCATTTTGGCAGATTTTAATATTATCGTTATTGGGTAGTTTGACTGCTTGGCTGGTAGCAGTTTTTTTTTATAGGCAACAAAAATACTTCAAAAATCTTGGCTGGCTATGCCACTCCTTTTGCTGCGGGGGCCTTTTTAGCAACCGTCTTTTTTGACTTATTGCCAGAGGGCCTAGAACAAGGGCAAATAAATAAAGTTCTAACCAGCGTATTAATTGGCCTGGTCGTGTTTTTTTACTTGGAGCGCTTTTTACGTTGGTTCCATTTTCATAGCCACAAACATAAACAAAGTAAAAATAAACTGGGCTCGGTCACCCTGATAGTAATTACCGATACGCTACACAATATGTTAGATGGAGTGGCCATCGCTACGGCCTTTTTGGTTAGTTTGCCGCTGGGAGTTGTAATGGTTTTGGCAATAGTAGCACACGAAATACCGCAAACACTGTCTATTTTTGGTTTAATGCTTTCAATGAAAGTAAAAAAATTAAGTATCTTAACTATAAATTTATGTAGTTCTTTAACTACCGTCCCTGTAGCCATCTTTACTTACTGGATGGGCTCGGCCAGCAGATTGCCGCTGGGCGTATTGCTTGGTTTAAGTGCCGGCTTTCTGTTATATCTGGCAACGGCAGATATTATTCCAACTATTCACGAAGATACAGATAAAAGGCCATTACACGATATTCGTCCGGTTATTCTACTCTTTGGTATTGTAACGGTCTATGTGTTAATTAAAATTGTCAATAAATTTGCCTAAAACCCTACAAAAGTCATATATTATTAAGTAGGATTGACTTAAAGAGCGAGTTTTTATTTAAGAAATCCATTTAATTGATTCATTAATTCAAATTTGTGATTTCAGATTACTTACGAAAGCTAAAGAAGTGAAAGTGATGCTTTTTGAAGTAATCTGCCAGCGATAGAAAGGATAGTTATGGATCCAGTTACCATTGCGCTAGCTATTGTAGGTATTGGCGCAGGATTTGCTACTAGTCAAATAATAACTAAACGTAAAATAGGCTCGGCGGAGCATGAAGCCGAAAAACAATTGGCCAAGGCTAATAAAGAAGCTGCCTCTATTACTAGGAAGGCGCAAGAAGAGGCTTCAAAAATTGTTGAGGAAACTCGCAAGGAGGAACAACGACATCGTAAAGAACTTAAAGAAACCGAGAACAGGTTGCGAGAAAGAGAAACGTCATTAGACAAAAAATTAGACGAATTAGATAAACGAAGTGAAAAGTTACGTTCCAGCGAAGATGAAGTTGAAGAGCTAAAAAATGACATTCGTGATTTAAGAAAAAAGCAACAAGACAAGCTGGAAAAAATCGCCAAACTAACCAAAGCCGAAGCTGCCGAAAAATTGCTTACGATGACAGAAAGAGACGTTAAGCAAGATTTAACCAGTCTAGTCACCAAGTTGCAAAACGAGGCTAAAGAAAATGCTGAAGAGAGCGCTGGAGTAATTTTGATTTCGGCTATGGAGCGTATGGCCAGTGAAGTAGCGGCCGAGCGGACAGTCACTGCCGTAAAGCTAGAAGACGAAGAAATGAAAGGGCGGATAATTGGCAAAGAAGGGCGAAATATTCAAGCCTTGCAACGCGCCACGGGAGTTGACATCTTGGTCGATGATACTCCCGGAATGATAGTACTAAGTAGCTTCGATCCGGTACGACGAGAAGTAGCACGCACCGCCCTGGAGATGTTGTTGAAAGACGGCCGCGTGCATCCCGGTCGCATTGAAGAGGTGGTCGAGAAAGCTCAAAAACAGGTTCAAAAAGAGGTCATAAGAGCGGGTGAAGATTCAGCCCGCGAGGTTGGTATAGTAGGAATTCCTCGAGAAATTCTACAATACTTAGGCGAACTTAAGTTTCGTACCAGTTACGGCCAGAATGTACTTAAACACTCGGTAGAAATGGCTCATATTGCCGGTATCATTGCAGACGAAATCGGGGCCGATTCCCACATAACAAAATATGCTGCCTTAATTCACGATATCGGAAAAGCTTTGAGTCACAAAATTGAAGGCAAACACCATATGATTACCGGGGAGATAGCTCGTAAATATGGGGTACCAGAAGAAGTTGCCGCCGCTGCTGAAGCTCATCACGACGACGTAGAAGCCACAAGTGTTGAGGCACTGGTAATTAGGGTGGTTGATGCTATCAGTTCTGCCCGCCCCGGAGCTCGCAATATATCAAGTGAAAATTTTGCCGAGCGGATGAAGGAACTCGAAAATGTGGCTACAGGATTTAGCGGGATTGAGAAAGCTTACGCTATTAGTGCTGGTCGTGAAGTGAGAATTTTCGTAAAACCTGGAGAGATTGATGATTTGAGTGCCATTAAATTGGCTCGCGACATAGCTACTAAAATAGAGTCAACTATGCAATACCCGGGCACCATAAAAGTCAATGTAATACGCGAAACTCGCGCCATAGAGTATGCAAAGTAAAAAACAACAAAAATTTAAAATAACTAGGCAATTTGTGTGCTTTTTCCACTTTGTTAGTTGGTTCTCTATAAGTCTTGGGCTTAGCTTGTACTTTAAGGGACCGAATCTTGAGATTCATATACCGTTTGGTTTTATCAAAATTGGTTTTGAAGAACATAGCGAATTGCGCCCAGCTAATGAGGATAAGTTTCGTAAAAGAACTATTGGGCTTCAGGAACGCTGGTAGACAATCATTTGGGGATAAAAAAGGGATAGTTTATAATTATCCCCGTTATCGGGGTGTGGCGCAGTTGGCTAGCGCGCGCGCTTTGGGAGCGCGAGGTCGGAGGTTCAAGTCCTCTCACCCCGACCATCCTCTGTGATTCGGCTTTTGTCGAAACACAGAGGATTTTAAATTATGCTATTGTTTTAAATCTCAAATGATTATACTTTGGTAGAGTACAAAAAGTATAACAAGTTATACATTAGGAGAAATACCATGCAGAATTTCGAACATAGTTTTTTTGGTCGTTGCACGGTCGGTCAAAAAGGTCAAGTTGTAATACCGGTTAAAGCAAGAAAAAAGATGAGGTTAAACAATGATGACGAGCTAGTGGTGTTTGGCAATAAAAAAATATTACATATGATAAAGGCTTCCGAATTAGGCAGTATACTAAAATCTTTAAGGGAAAAATTTGACTTGGAGGCAAGCAAAGGCGAAAGAGTAGCTAAACAGGGAAATAAAAATGCTAAATAAGCTTATAAAAAAAACAAACCGTAAGTGGTGGATACTCGGTACTGTTTGTTTTGCTCTATTGATGATCGTACTGGACGGCAATGTAGTAAATCTGGCGATACCCAGCATAATAGATACCTTTAATGCTTCTATCAGCCAGGTCGAGTGGGTCAATAATGCTTATTTACTTGTTTTTGCCGTTTTTCTTATTACCTTTGGCCGATTAGGAGATGAATTTGGCCGAAAAAAACTGTTTATTATTGGATTGATAGTTTTTGTTTTGGGCTCTATGCTATGCGGAATTTCAAATTCAATCAACCAATTAATCTTTTTTAGATGCTTGCAGGGTTTTGGTGGTGCGGCCATGATGCCGGCCACACTATCGCTTATCACCGTAAGCTTTAAGGCGAAAGAGCGAGGTGTTGCCCTAGGGCTTTGGGGTGCGGTAGCGGGGGTGAGCATTGTACTTGGCCCGATAATTGGCGGGCTATTAACGGAACACGGGTTGGGGTTGGCTATAAATAATTTTTTGGGTATCAGTGAATTTTGGAGGTATGTATTTTATATCAACTTGCCGATTGGCATTACCGCTATTGTCGCAACTTTGATAATAATTCCAGAATCCCGCGATCGAGAGAAAAAGCATCCGGTGGACTTTTTGGGCATTTTGTTGTCGGGCTTTTCGATTTTACTATTAACTTTTGCATTTATTGAAGGTGCAAAATATGGCTGGTGGCAAGCCCTGCAAGCTTTTAGCCTATTTGGTTGGCATATTAAATTTGGCAATTTGAGTATTGTTCCGGTACTTTTTGTGCTTTCGATTGTTTTTGGAATTCTATTTTTTATATGGGAAAAGTATAAAAAACACGAACCCTTAGTAAATATCGAATTATTTAAAGAGCGCAACTACAAAGCCGGCAATGCGGTTACTGCTATCTTGTCTTTTGCTATGATGGGCTCTTTCTTTTTACTGCCTTTGTTTTTGCAACTAATTTTAGGATTAAGCCCAGCCAAGACCGGCCAATACCTGATACCTTTGGCTGTAACTATTATTATGGTCGCTCCACTATCGGGTAGGTTGGCCGATAAACTGGGCCCGCGCTATTTAGCTTTTAGCGGTTTGCTAGTAATGTCGATTGGCCTTTATATAATGAGCCACTTTACCATTAACACCTCCGCTCATGATTTAGTTTTACCTTTTGTGATAGTCGGACTTGGCATGGGGCTTATTCAAGCTCCGATATCAAGTGCTGTTTTAAAGAATGTTCCAGAGGACAAAGCCGGTGGTGCTTCTGGGGTGGTGACGACAATTAGACAGATTGGGTCGATAATGGGTATAGCAGTTTTGGGCGCTGTTCTGCAATCGCAAATGATTAGTTCGTTCAATAAAAGCATTAACCAAATGAGCGAAGTGCCAACAGCTATGAAAACCCAAATATCCCAACAAGTAAGCGCCGGTAATGCTTTTCGTTCTAGTAAAGCAATGCAACGTCAATTAAATTATGCTCTGAACCAACAACTACAAAAAGCGGTGCCTCTGCCTGATTTATCTGAATTATCGCCCGCACAAAAAGATGTGATGATAGCTAAGGTGCAGTCTAGAAGACAAGTTCTTGCTAAACAGTTTGGCTCAATTGGTCAAAAAATTAATATGAATGTTAAAAAGAGTTTTATGGACTCGCTGGGAGATACGCTTCGGATGGCCTCATTGATTACATTGTTTGGCGCTGGCGTGTCGCTGTTTCTGCAAAACCCTCAAAAAAGAAGCAAGCAAGCTGTTGTCATAAAAGGATGAGTACCGTCTTTTTTAACGAATTATATTTATTTTTATGTTAGGATAATTTTATGAACGAAGCATGGTTTAACCATAATTGGTGGTGGTTTCTGTTAGTGTTACTATGGTCGTATGCCTGGAAGGCGTTTGCTCTTTGGCGGGCAGCTAGAAAGAACGACAAAGTTTGGTTTGTGGTGCTTCTGTTAGTAAATACTGCTGGTATTCTAGAAATATTTTATCTCTTTTACTTTTCTAAATTAGGTAAGAAAGCACCAAAAACAGAGTAATTTAAGCTATAATTTGGTTGTTGTATGAGTCAAAACTTCTACGACGGGGTGTGGCGCAGTTGGCTAGCGCGCAGCGTTCGGGACGCTGAGGTCGGAGGTTCAAGTCCTCTCACCCCGACCAAGCCATCTTAACTCTATTATCCGTGTTTGCCGTGTATAATACCAAGCGATGGAAGATTGTGTAATCCAGACCAACAGTATCCATAAAATTTATAAGACCGGTGGGCTCGATACTCATGCTTTAAAAGGAGTGTCCTTAAAAATTAACAAAGGTGAATTTGTTATCATCACCGGACGCAACGGTTCCGGTAAATCGACTTTGATGCACCAACTTGCTTTGCTAGATAAGCCGGATAAAGGGCAAGTAATTATCAATAATCAAGACACTTCTCGCATGGGAGAAGTGCAAAAAACGAAACTAAGATTATTAAACTTGGGCTATATTTTTCAGGAATATGCACTGATAGCCGAACTAACTGCCCTGGAGAACGTTATTCTGCCGGCAATGATGCACGAATCGGGCAGGTTGGCTAAAAAAAGAGCGATTGGCTTGTTAAAAAAAGTCGGTTTGGCTGGCAAGTACAACCGTCTGCCACCACAACTATCCGGTGGAGAGCAGCAGAAAGTTGCAATAGCTAGATCACTAATCAATTCACCTTCAATTATTTTTGCCGATGAACCAACGGCTAATCTTGATACAGTTGCCTCTAAAGACATAATGGAGATTTTCAAAACTCTAAACCAAAGAGATAACATCACTATAGTAATGGTCACACACGAACCGGAAGAACTCGCGTATGCCACAAGACACATTACCGTGTCCGACGGAAGGCTAAAATGAAATACCAGCTTCGTTTACCGTTTTATCTAGCCTGGCAGTATATTCACCGAGGTAAAAAGTGGGCAATAGCTTTGACTTTGGTGCTCTTAGCCACTGCTTTTGTGAACCTGCTGTTTATATCTTCTTTATTCAACGGGGTGATAGATGGTTCTAATAAGCAAATCATTAACACCATGTCGGGCAACATTTATATAACTTCGAAAAACGGTAAAGACTTTATTGGTAACACCAAACAAGCTGTTAAACAAATTAAACAAATAGAGGGAGTGGAAGGGGTAAGCGCAGAAACCCAAGTACAAGGAAGGCTAAAATACAGCGGCATTACAGTAAGCGGGCAAATTTTGGCTGTTAATCCGGAGGCCTCAAAAACAGTTGTCAATATCGCCGATAAAATTGTGGAAGGCGCGTACCTAAAGCCCAATGATACAAATAAAATAATTATAGGATGCCAGATAGCCGGTGGCGAAGGCGTAGCCAATAACGCCTTTTCTTTTAAGGGCGCTAAAGTGGGCGAAGAAGTTCAGCTAATGACAGACAAAGGCGTAAAAACGTTTGTCATTAAAGGAATATTTGACACAAAATTCATAAATTCAGACTTGAGAGCTTTTATTACTGAAAAGTCATATAAAACAATCAACCCGAATTATAATCCGGACTCCTCTACGACAATAATCATTAAGACCAATCAAAAATATAATCAAGACGAGCTGGTCGATAAAATCAAGGCTCTTGATATAGACGGTGAAGTGTATACGTGGCAGGAAGCTGCCGGGTTAATGAAATCGGTCAGCGAAAGCTTTTTAAGTATCAATGTTATTGTATCGTTTGTAGGTATAGTTATTGCTGCCGTTACAGTCTTTATAGTAATTTACGTAGATATTTTAAATAAGAGGCGTCAGATTGGAATTTTGAGAGCCATCGGCATTAGATCCTATATCATAGTTTTAAGCTATGTAATATTATCTTCGGTTTACGCCTTAGGGGGAGTCCTTTTGGGTACGGTTGTGTTTCATTTTGGTCTGGTGCCGTATTTTCAGGCACATCCGTTTGAAATACCCATTACGGACGTGGTGTTGGTTATAGGAGCTAAGGACTATATAGCCAGAGCCGAATCATTAATTTGGGTTTCAATTTTCTCGGGATTAATACCATCAATTATTGTGGTTAGAGCCAAAATGTTGGATGCTATACTCGGTAAGTAATTGCAACAACCAATAACTATCTAATAAATATAAATAACTGTTAAAATATGCTTATGTCAATAACCTTGTTTCTTAAATGGTGGTACGGCATAGGTTGGAAGCAGGAGTTTGCAAAAATACAAAAACGAGCCGTAATTATCGCTCAAGAAATGTCTTTAACCATCTTACTAAAAACCCTATTTCAACCGTGGAAGCAGCTGGTTTCTTACGTGCCTAAAGATACCTCTCTAGACGACAAACTACGAGTAGTTTTTGACAACTTGTTTGCTAGATGTTTTGGCTTTGTGATTCGTTCTGCAGTTATACTGGTGGGCATTTTACTGATAGTTATTTCGGTAATTTTGAGTGTTGCTTTAGTCGTTTTATGGCCAATTATTCCATTTTTACCTTTAGCGTTCGTGTATCTGGGGTTGTTCGCATGAATGTGCTAATAAAAATCGATTTTAATCACCCTAGAGTAAAAAAAGCTTATCTAAATGGTCGTCTTTCTAAGAGTATTATAACGTTGCTTAGTGTTTTAGGCTTGTTAATGATAGGTCTAGGGGTATTCGGGCTTTTAATGGGGGTTAAGCTGAGCTGGTTAGCATTTATTGCCCCCTGCTATATTTTTATGTTGGCCGAATGGTGGCGGCAGGAGCTGGCTAACGTCCTCCCGACGCACACTAGTCAAAAGCCAGAAGAACTGTTGGATTATAAAATACTAGATAATTTTGTAAAATCGGATAACGATTTGGAAGATTTAATTCGGGTACTCGAAAAACAAATGGGGTATCGTTTTATGTTAAACCGTTTGCTGGGGTCTAGCGAGATTGTTAAAAGTTGCCAATTAAATGTTACCCCGGAAGATTTTTGGTCTAAATTAATAAACTTGTGGGAGCAAAATTACGACGAGGACGGAGTAGATTCTGCGCACATTTGCACAGCGCTAATTTTAAATTCGTCGAATGCAAAAGAGTTACTTGTATCTGCTAATTGTAGCGAGCAAGACATTCTATCTGTTTTAAGATGGTATCTTTATGTAAAAAAGACCATGCGCACTTTAAAAGAGAGGCGTAACAGTGGTGGTATAGCCAAAGATTGGGCAGCCGGGTACACGCCCATACTCAATCGTTTTGGCAGAAACCTGACAAGCGAAGTGGCGTACGGCAGTGTATTGAATCGGGCTCAGAATTTACACAAAGACATCATCGACCAAATGGTTAGCATTTACGATAGCGGAGGCCGGGCCAACTGTGCATTGGTAGGGGAAGTAGGCGTGGGCAAGACTACCAGCGTTCAAGGGTTTGCCGAATCTCTGTTGTTTGGAGATGCTCCGGAATCTATTAAGTACAATCAAATATTTTTGGTAGATACGGCCAGTATTCTAAGCAGTGCTTCGGCAGAAAAGTTAGACTACATTGTTACCAGTTTGTTTTTAGAAGCTTATAAAGCAAAAAACATAATATTATTTTTCCCTAGCGCCGAACAGCTTTTCGACTCGGGTAAAGACAAAATCGATTTAAGTGACACGGTACTGCCAATAATTCAAGGTGGTAGGGTAAAAACCATTTTTTCGTTTACGCCAAAGAGCTGGCAGGATTTGGAGAGACGCAAACCAGCGGCCGTGGCAGCTTTAAATTATCAGGTTGTACAACCGACCACCAGAGAAGAAACGCTGTTAATTTTAGAAAATCAATCTATGTTTGTAGAACAACATTACAACTGTCTGTTCACTTATAAAAGTTTACAAGAGGTCTATCATCTATCAGAGAGGTATGGGCCAGACATAGCCATGCCGGCAAAGGCAATTGCTGTTTTAGAAAGTGCCGGCCGTCAAAATCCAAAATCTTTGATTACCAAAGAATTGGTTCAAAAAAGCGTTGAGGCGACTACCGGTGTGAAACTGGCAATTGCAGGTGATGAAGAAAGAGCGGAACTGCTTAATTTGGAAGAAAAAATAAAACAGAAAATTGTTGGCCAAACGGAGGCTGTCAAACAAGTTGTAACGGCATTAATAAGAAGTAGAGCAGGGGTTTCTAACACCAATAAACCAATCGGTACATTTCTGTTTCTTGGCCCTACGGGCGTGGGTAAAACCGAATTGTCAAAGGCCCTGGCCCGAGCATATTTTGGCGGAGAAGCCAAAATAGTAAGGGTAGACATGAATGAATATATCACCCAAGAAAGCGTGCACAGGCTCTTAGCCAGCGGTGGTCAAACAACTCCCACATTTTTAGACCAAATGAGGATTAATCCGTTTTCAGTTGTTTTGTTAGACGAAATTGAAAAAGCCCACCCCGATATTAAAAATGTTTTGCTCCAAATGCTTGACGAAGGCGTAATGAGGGATAATGACAACCATAACATTTCGTTCAAAGACGCAATTATCATAGCTACCTCTAATGCCGGAGCGGATTATATCAGGCAAAATATCAGTGAAGCGCATCGTAATCCTTCGGTTGCAGAATTGACCAACAAACTAATTGAAGACGGTATTTTTAAGCCGGAATTTCTTAACAGATTTGATTCGACCATCATATTTTCGCCTTTGACATTCGAAAATCTTAGGCAAATCGTCGGGATTATAATATCGGAACTAAACGACAAACTGAGCTCTCAACAACTTAGTGTTGAATTGTCCGAAGGAGCAGTAGATTGGTTGGCTAAAAACGGCTATGACGCAATGCTGGGGGCCAGGCCCTTGAGAAGATTAATTCAACAAACTGTGGAAACTGCCGTATCTAACAAAATTCTGGCAAACGAGGTCTCTTCGGGAGATGTAATCATGCTAAGCGAAAACGATTTAGCACTTTTGCAATAAGTTATTAAGGGAGTAAAATGTAGTTACCGATGATAGGCATGTTAATTGCTGCCTCTGGTACGGCGTTTATATTGTTACTTGGCGAATACCTTTGGCAAAAACGAACACTAAAAGGGGAATATGCTAGAAAGTTCGTGCATATCTTGGCGGCTACTTATGCTGCCAGTTGGCCCTTTTTTATATCCAGAATTAGCATTACCTTACTTAGTGTTATTTTTATCTTGTCTTTGGTGATTATTAAAAAAACAGGCTTGTTTAAGTCCATGCACAGCATTAAAAGAGCGACTTATGGTGAAATTTGGTACGCCGTGGGTATTGGAGTTCTTGTTTTGGTTTTCAGGGACAATTTGGTTTATGCCGTTGCGGTGTTGCATATGGCCTTGGCCGATGGCTTTGCAGCGATAGTCGGCGTTAGTTTAAATAAAAATGCTAAAAAATTTGTTTTTAACGGTTACACAAAAAGTATTGCCGGTTCGTTTACGTTTTTACTCATCTCTTTTTTGTTAAATATTTTTTATTGGACGGTAGTGGCGCATCCGACGTTAGTTACATTAAATCTGTCACCAGCGCTTTATAGTCTAATTTCGGCTATGGCGCTGTCGTTGGCCGAAATAGTGTCCCCCAAAGGTAGCGATAACATAATTGTGCCAGCTTTAGCGGGGTTTCTGTTGTGGCTTCCGGCACTTTTTTGATATTGAATTTAGAATAATCGCAATTACTTTGACTTATCGCAAGCTTTAATACCCCGGGTTTAAATTACAATTAATTAATTTAAGCTTATGACTATATGTTTGATGCTTTAACCTCTTAAATGGGGCGAATGATGGGAGTTGAACCCACGACCTTCGGTGCCACAAACCGACGCTCTAACCAACTGAGCTACATTCGCCATAAAACAGGGGTAATTATACTTTACGGGCGAGCAAAACACAAATTAACATATGTAATAAAAAGTAAGTTTATGGCTATGGATTAAGAGCCGCTTAGGTGTTAAAATAAGCCCATAACAACAGGCTTATGCTTGGCTAGAGAAGGTTGTGAAATTAAACATCTTTAAATCAAAATATAAATTTGTTTATACAAATCGCGGCGAGGTGGCCAGGCGAGTAGTGTCTAAAAGTCGTCGCTTTTTTTATGCTGTCTTTGCTACTATTGTCGCCCTTTTTTTAATATCGCCTTTAGTTAGATCGGCCGACCCGATAGTAATTAACACCTGTCTGGAGCTACAATCCATCTCAGCTATCGAGAATCTCGATAAAGAATATGTACTCGGCCAGTCAATAAATTGTTCCGAAACAAAAAACTGGAATCCAATCGAGTTCACCGATCCCCAAGAATATTATGGTTTCGAACCTATTGGTACTTCAGACAATCCATTTACTGGTAAGTTTGACGGGGCCGGCTACACCATATCGGGTCTTTATATAAACCGGATAGACACAGAGGGTGTAGGATTATTCGGGTACGCCTCTTCGGCCCAAATTACAGATTTAAATCTGAATATCGATTCTATCGTGGGAGATATAGGTGTCGGCGCATTAATTGGTTATGCCGATACTGACACTACCGTTAGTAAAGTACATATTACTGGCGGGCCTCTCACTTCGTTTGCGATGTGGCCGAGCTACGGATCGTACACTGGCGGTCTTGTCGGCGAAATAGACGGGGAAATTGAAAATTCGTCATCTGCCGTTGATGTTTTTGCACACGGTGTTAATACAGGGGGCTTGGTAGGAGAGCTAAAAGGTCACATAACCGGTTCTTCGGCTACCGGAAATGTAACCGTTGAAGAGATTGGAGACAGTTTTTACATCAGTCAGCTCAATAACAATCAATTTGAAGAAAAATATAAACACCACTATTCTACGACCTACAAGCCAGCGACTTTTGAATTTAACCCCAGCGAGGGTAATTTAACGCTAAGAATAACCCAAAAACATGCTAAGTATGCGGCCATTGATCAATTAACTTTAAAAGCTTGTAATACCGACGTTGAACCACTATATGCTAAGTACTTAAGTTACGACACAGATGTTAAAAGTGATATTTTAAGCCTGGATAACAATGTAATTATTGCACACGATAGAGTAGTTGAAATATCCTGGGTTATACCGACTGGCTGCCAGCAAAAGGTGCAAATGACCATGGTGGCTAACGAATATGGTGGAGGAAGCCCTCTAAGTTTTGTTGGAGAATACGAACTGGGACAACCAAAAAATTATTCTCCCTACTGGATGCCGACTTCCGGTCATCCTAAAGGGTTTACTTACATAAAAGTACATGACGATAAAGACAATATTTACTTTAACGTCGATATCACGCCTGATAACACCGACGATAAAGATTACGATTGGGCTGCAATAACCATTAATTCTAAAGCATACAAGATTACCCACAACAACCAAGAATACGGTCAATGCATTTTTGGTTATTCAGATAAAGTCAAATACAAACACGCAATGTGTAACTTTATATTACCCAAACAAGAAATCGGCGCAATCCGATCAGTTATGGATTTTCAGTTTCAATATTACGGCACGGCTTCCGCTGGCGGTGTGGGTGGTTTGGTTGGTTACTTAAGCGAAGGAGATATTGATAATTCTTTTACTAACGGTGGCAATGTCAGTTCTAACACTCGGGCGACAGGCGGATTGGTAGGTAATAATTGGGGTACTATCAGTAATTCACACAGTACTTCGGCATTGGTTTCCAGTGCAGAAATGATGTTGGGTGGCTTAGTAGGTTTAAATAGAGGTAACATCGCTTTTTCCCATTCCAGCTACAGCGTAGAAGGCGATAGTTGGATTGGCGGACTTGTGGGAAGTAATGGCCCAGATGGAGTAATAAACTCTTCTTATAGTGAACGAGGTGAGGTGGTGGGCGATAGTTGGATTGGCGGACTTGTGGGTGAAAATTTTGGTCAGATTAACTCTTCTTACGCAGACAATACTGCTCGCACTATAGAAGGCGGATATGCAGTCGGTGGCTTAGTGGGAGTTAATTACGGTCCAATAAGCGGCTCATACTCGAATAATCCATCGAGTAATATAACTGGCGAACATAATGTTGGTGGCTTGGTGGGGCTTAATGAGGCCGAGGGTGCTATCAGTTCTTCGCAGAGCATTTCCGGACAGATTAAAAGTACTAATGACACCTTAGGCGGTTTGGTTGGTCTAAATCTTGGTACAATTACTTCGTCGCGGGCTACCAGCTCTTTGATCGGGGAGCAGGGCGAGGTGGGTGGTCTGGTTGGGTCTAATTTATATAGTGGGCTAATATCAAAATCTTGCTCTGGTATTGGTACGGTTGCCGCTGATTCTGGCCCAGCTGGAGGCTTGGTAGGCTTCAACATGGGAGATATTGAAAATAGTTACGCCACCGGCAATGTTTCGGGCGATGGATACGTAGGTGGTCTTGTTGGAGATAGTGCTAACGATCCAGTAATAAAGAACTCATATTCTAGTGGCGATGTAATCATAAAACCGATGTCGTATTTTGCGGGAGGCCTAATAGGTATAAGCGACACTAGTCTCATAAGATCCGCTTTCACGGTTAGTAAAATGATTGGGGCGAATGAAAGCGGGGAGGAGTATCACGGCAGTTTTGCGGGCGTAGGCACTAGCTCCTTAATAATCAATAGTGGACACCTCAAACAAGGCTCTCTTCCTGCCATAGCTTTAGATAATGATGCGGAGGGAGAGGAGCTCTGGACTAACTCTATAACTTATAACGAAACTAATAAGGCAGCCTATTACAACAAGTCGCACGGAGTATATACGGCCGACAACGACAGCTTGTGGGATTTTACCAACATTTGGCGTCAGCAAGATAATAATTTGCCGATCCTTGTAGGAGTAGAAAAATGCTATATTTCTACCTCTCCTCCGACTCCTCCCGCTCCTCCTCCAGTCACTCCCCCAGCACCCAAACCTCCGACCCCGCCCAAGCCTGCTGACCCAAAAAAGAAAAAACATTTAATTAAAGTCAAAGTACACAACCGCCCAAACAATGAAGTTTGTGGAGGTGGTTGTGGCAAAGTAATTCCGGATGGGGATATCTATGTTGATGATGCCACCAACCAACGCTTCGTATTTAATACGGGCACCACCCGCTTGATGGAAGTGTTACTAGACGGTACTCCGATAGGTGTTAACGAAGAATACGAAATAAAAAACATAAAATCAGACCACACTTTAGAGGCAACCTTTATCCAACAGTACAAAATAGAAGTTGAAGAAACTAAAAATGCAACGGTTATCCCTAGCAAGTATCCTCAAAAGGCAGATTACGGTTCTGACTTTCAGTTTTCTGTAACGGCCAAAAAGGGTTATAAAATTACCAACATAACGGCTAACGGGACTTCAATTACTAGCAGCTGTTCTTATCAAAACGGTATTTCTAACTGTGATCTTAAAAATATTAAGCAAAATTATCTAATTAAGATATCTACTAAGCGTTTAGAAGGAACCGTAGCCGGAGCAACAGAAAATCGACAGAATTTTTTCGTAAGAGTGCTGGGTTCTTTGCTTAGCTCAATTTCAACCGCTAGAAAATCGTATATAAACCTTATTAAAGACACTCCACCGCCGGTTGCGTATTCTTTCCCTTGGCTATTGTTTATCCTCTTAGCTATATTGGCATATCGTTTGATGCGTCAGACCCAAGGAGAGGTGAAACACGCCAACACATTAGCCAGGTCTTTGGCGTTCGAAGAGGGTATTGCTATCCAAAAAGATGGCTTTTTAGCCCTAAGCTCACACTATTTACGAACTCCCATAACCATTATCAAAGGCGGAGTTGAGCTTTATATGTCAACCGGCCAGGCTGTAGATCAAGTAAAAAGTCAGATACAAAAAGCAGTTGATGGCCTAGACACTTCTATTAGCCGTATCTTTAAAATGATAGATTCTAATTCTTATTTGGCAACTATCATTAAGCCGGATGTTAAGCAAGAACAGAAAAAGCTATTTAAAACGCCCTATCTTTGGATGCCGCCACTATTTATTATCGGAGTTGCCATTTACGCTAATTTTATGTTTATCCGTGTGGCAGGTATAGATATTAAAATAGTCAATCTGCTGACTCAAATTGTGGCCTTCGCTTTGGCGACTCAAGTATTTATTCACTACTTCCGCAAGAAACAAGCTTCTAAAACAGAAAATCTAAAAAAAGAAGAAGATTTAGTCAAGATGCAGACCCTAGACAATACACGAAATGAATTCATGGAAAATTCGGCTCTAACTATCGATAGAGGCGTCCGTCAATATGACGATTCGGCTAAACAAGTAGAAGACAAAGACAAGCTCAAAATGGCCCAAAAAGGCGTAGACAATCTAAAAGATATCGGCAATAAATTTACAACGATTGCCGCACTACAAAAAGGCGAAATTGAGGCCAACAAAGAGCCATTAAATATCAGTCAAATTATCAGTCAGATACTACAAAAACACCAGCAAAAAATTAGTGACAAAGTACTTAAAATAAATAGTGAGTTGGAAGATATAACGTTTAATACCGACAAAGAAAAGTTAACATTTATTTTAGATACGGTCATTGATAATGCCATAAAGTTCTCAAAGAAAAACGGGCTCGTCAAAATTCAACTCAAAATTTCTACAGATAAAGCTCAAATTATCGTGGAGGATAATGGTATTGGTATGTCAGAGCAAGCTCAAAAGATTTTATTTAAGCCCTTTAGCCGAGGAACCTCCACTTTGACATTTGACTACGAAGGCATGGGCACCAATTTATATGTAGCAAAGTTAATGTGCAGTTACTTAGACGCAAATATAGAATTTGAATCACAAAAAGATAAAGGCGCAAAAGTAAAAATAACAATCAACAACTAACTTTTACTTAGTAAAAGTTAAGTAAGACTTACAGCTTTTTTATCGAAAATGAAAATGCCTATATGTACATTCAGAATTATAAAAAAAGTAAAAAGCGTTTTACGGTTTAGGTCCCAGTCTAGGCCACTTCATCCCCTTATTACCTAATAACGTCATTGGATCAGTATTGGTCCAGTCGGTCCAGTACTGAACCGATGTTGTTTTAGGATTGGGCCCCCAGCTACTCAATCCAAACATATACGAAGTACTCATATCCCAACCATCGTTCGTAGAAAAACTCGATGCGTAAGAAGCTATACTATAATGGTTGTCTGAGTTTCCAAAATTAAAATTGCAATCATCAAACACAACTCCCCCATAATTATCTGCATTAAACATAACCGATCCGTGGGGTAGGATGCCTTCATATTGAATTTCTGGGCGTAAATTTACTCGAAGAAAATAGAGATGGCTTTGTGGTCCAATATACGAAACTCCACCAAATTCAGTAGAATTGCCCTCCAAGGAAACAAAACCGCCCGACCAAACGTCTACATCACGTACAACCATACCATATAAATGTACCTCTATAGCAGCCGAACCATTACCCTTGAATACATCGTTGTCGATTAGTATACCCCTGTCGGGTCCTCGTCCTCCAAATGCAAGCGATATTGGGTCTAAAATTGTCGGTTCAAAATCGGATCCACTGATTCTGATATTATGCAGGTAGTTGACATCTCTATATGAAGAAAATCCTCTGTTATTCTCTACAAACTCAATCCCAAAACGGCTAAATGCTCCACCTGGTGAATTTGGTGTTCCAAAAGAGCAATCAGAAAAGGTCCAATCGCCGACTCTACCGGCATTTTCATCACCGTGGTAAATTTTAATAGCGTTAGTTCCATTCCAGCCACTATTATTTTGCATATTATTGTGAATAATTGAATTATAAAAGGTTATGTTGTATATATTCCCAGGATTGTCCCCGTATTCATAGGAACCCATCGTAATCACTCCGCTATCACTCGGATTAAGTCCATTACTTAGGCTGATAAAACTTGTGTCTTTAATTAGCACGTCATGGCTTCCGGTTTTTACAACATTACCCCACGCTGGATGAGGTGCGTTGTCTGAGCTTAGTGTAACGTGCGTTGTATAAGAGGCGTGTCTTGAGCCAGTTGAGTTAGTGTATGTGACAGTCTCTTTTTTTACAGTCGAATTCGGGAAGACGGATTGCCAATCAGAAATTGAAGACGAAGCGTCTAGCGTTATGACAGGGTCTATAAAGAAATCTGAAGTATTTGTTTGAACTCCCCCAACTTCTACGTAAACGGGGTGATGGGTGCCGTTGGCTTCTGCTAGTCCGGGGCTCATACTTGGTACAGTTACGACAATTTGGGTATCCGACCATGATATGTAACTTGCTGCTTCTTTGGTGCAAGGTCTCGCTACGATACTATCAGGAAACCTATATTGCGGTAGCTCTCCAAACCAAACCCTACTCGAACCCCTGGAAGTCCCGAAACCTCTACCATTGATGGTTATAGTTGCACCAATCTTGGCATGATTGGTAGAGAGGTTGGTGATGGCGAAGTCGCCACTGGGAGGATTAGGAGTACCCTGACTCCTCCATTGTCCAGCCACGGCTGACATATCCAGAATATTAACTATACCATCTCTATTAGCATCACCCGGGCCATTAGGACTACCAGACCCATAAGTATATCTTTGACCCCAATTATTATTCAGTATAATCAAATCTTCCGATTCAACACTGCCATTACCGTTAAAATCAGCAGCCGAAGGTGAGAAGGCTTTGGCTTCTATGGAGAAGTAGATAGTGAGGGGGGAGGTGAACAGTATGGCTATAAATGCTAAACTCAAAGTCCCAGATATGGTGTTGAAGATTCTTGTTTTAATTGAGCTCCCCCATAAGCACAATTATAGACTAAAAGTTCTTTAGGAGTAGAAGAGAGGGTTGAGCAATCGGTGTAGTAACATGACACCCCAGGAAATGCTATACATTGCGAACCGCCACTTTGTTATTTACTGAAAGTGTTAAGCCGCAGTCCAATCTTGTATTTATCTGTAAATATACTAGAGCCTCATTATTCCTAGTAAAAATAAGAAAACTTGTTTTTGTTTTTAATGAGCTTTCTTAAATTAAATAGGAGTTTTAACTAATGAAAAGGGCAATATAAGAATTTTATACTTGGCACCCCAGGAGGGACTCGAACCCCCGACCTTGACGTTAGAACCGTCTTGCTCTATCCAACTGAGCTACTGGGGCGCATCAGAATTGGCTATCAGCTTTCATAATTTGTTTCATCAAATTATATATGGCTTTTGGCAATTCTTCCTATCAATTTACCAAATCAAGCTACAGCTATTCGATAAACCGACACACCTGCCAATGTCAAATGTACTGGTGCGGGTAGGGAGAATCGAACTCCCATCTCAAGTTTGGAAAACTTGCATACTAGCCGCTGTACTATACCCGCGAACAGGGGTAATTATATCATATAGATATAAAGACATTTACTAATCAAAATATTTGACCACAACGCATATACTTAATGTAATTCACTTATAAAGCATAACCACAAAGAGGAACAAAATGTTTAGAAAATTAAAAAAATTAAACAGTGCCGCTTTTACACATCTGCAATTGATTCTAGTGGCGGTATTAGTAATAGGCGCGATAGCTGGAGTGGGGACGTATGTAATTTCACAATCTAAAGCTGCCAAAAAACTTTCGAACAAATGGGCAGATTGCTATACACAATGGATGGATTTTTGGGTCATTGCTAGGCAAGGGGACGCTGACGCCAGCTTTAAAGGCCCGGCTGTAGATTATATTGTTATTGAGCTCGATAAATTTGCTAAAAAGAGATTTTATGGTAATGAAGCTATATTAAAATATAAATATCCAAAAGTGGAAAAAAAGACCTGGAGAACGGCCACCTTCTCTTTATATTGCCCTAACGCAAAAAATCCCAAAACAGGATCGCACTGGAGAACAGAAGTTCGCGGCGCCTGGCAACTTCCATAATAGTGATTTTTCTACAATTCGTGGAGGGTTCTTATATCGGCGCCAAGCCCACGTAAACGCTCAGACAAAGCTTCATAGCCTCTGTTTATAGAATATACATTGCGAAGCATTGAGCGGCCAGGTGCGGCCAACATAGCCACCAATATGATGGTTGCCGGCCTGAGCGCCGGTGGGCAGATAACCTCGGCTGGTCTAAACTTAACAGGCCCGGATATCATTACTCGATGGGGATCTAATAACCTAACTTTGCCACCTAATTTATTAAGTTCGGTGAAATATATTGCTCTATCTTCGTAAGGCCAATCGTGTATTAAAGTTTCGCCGTTAGCTAACGAACATATTGGGACAAAAAAAGGCAAATTGTCCATATTAATACCCGGATAAGGCATAGGGCTGATTTTGTCGTCTAATGATTTTAGTAAACCGTGTTTAAATGTTGTTATGTCGGCCAGGCGTGTATGACCGTTTTTTGCCAGATACACCGGGCCTATATCGAAACGCAACCCCATTTTTCTTAACTTCAGTAGTTCCAATTCCAAAAAATCAATAGCGCAACGTCTGACGGTGATACTAGAATTAGTTACCGCGGCTGTCGCAATAAACAACATAGCCTCTAGAGGGTCTTCGGCTGGGCTGTAGCGTACTCTCTTATTAATTGATTTTACGCCCTGAACCACCAAAGTGCTGGTACCTATACCACTAATCTTTACTCCTAATTTTCTTAAGAATAAGCAGGTATCTTGTACCATATAGTTTGATGACGCAAACTTAATTGTTGTTTTGCCTTCGCTAATAGCTGCGGCCAATAATACATTCTCGGTAGCCGTATCGCCCATTTCGTACATAACTACCTGTTTGGGCAGTCGTTTTTTGACTTTTATTTGATACTCACTGGAAGTAGTTTTTATAGACACACCGAACTCTTCCAAAGCAAATTGATGAGCCGCTATGGTACGCTTGCCCAGGCTACAACCCCCGGCGTTGGGTAATGAAAACTCTTTATGATAATGCATCAGAGCACCGATAAACATAATAATGCTACGGGTTTTTTTGGCCGGTTCGGCATTAAGTTTATTTAGACGTAACGTTTGAGGCTGTTTTATTTCTAAATCGGAATCATTGACCCATCTAATTTTTACGCCAATACTTTGTAGAGTCTCAATTAACCGATAAACTTCTTCAATTTTAGGAACTTGCTCTAAATAGATAGTACCCTTGTTGAGTATAGAAGCCGCTAAGATTGCCACACTGGCATTTTTAGAAGACTTCATAGTTATTTCGCCTTTAAGCTCTTTTCCGCCTTCGATATCGAAACCCAAAGTAGAGGAGTTTAATTTAACTATGTCGCGCCCTAAAGCTGTGCTGATTCGACTAATAGTATCTAGGCTTAGGTTTTGCTTTCCTTGTTCAATTCGATTTACTGCCGATTGACTGGTGCCTAACCGCTTGGCGAACTCGGCTTGAGTTAGGCCTCTTTCTTGTCTTATTTGGCTAATTAAACGGCCTATTTTTAAATTTTTGGAATTCATTCGTGTATAAATAATATCATTTATGGTAATAATAGTCAGCCACCAATTAAATGGGGTATACTATCGCACAAGATGTTGAGAGACCAAAAACTAAACTTTTTATTAAAGGCGGAAGAAAAGCGCCAAATTACCGGGCTGGAATTAATTCCGTCAGAAAACTATGTTAGCAAAGACGTTTTAAATGCCCTGGGCAGTGTTTTTACCAATAAGTATTCCGAAGGTTACCCGGGAAAGCGCTATTACGGCGGTCAGCAAAACACTGATCAGGTAGAGAATACTGCCATAGACTTAGCAAAAAAGTTGTTTAGAGCCGATCACGCCAACGTACAGTTGCACTCTGGCGCTCAAGCTAATGAGTGCGTTTATCACTCCTGGCTTGATTTAGGCGATACGATAATGGCGATGGATTTAAGTCATGGAGGCCACTTGACCCATGGTCACCCTAACACAATTTTAGCCAGGCAATACAGATTTATTACCTACAAAATAAAAGATCTCGAGACAGGGAGCTTGGATTACGACCAAATGCTTCGTTCGGCAAAAAAGTATAAGCCAAAAATAATTTTAGCTGGTTTTTCTTCTTTTCCCCGCAATTTAGATTACGCAAAATTTGTTGAAATCGGTAGGCAAGTAGGGGCTGTTTTGGTCGCCGATATAGCCCATTTAGCCGGATTAATTGCTGGCGGTGTTCAAGAGAATCCGCTAGATTTTGGCTTTCATGTTTTGAGCAGTACTACTCATAAAACACTACGTGGCCCCAGGGGCGGCTTGATACTAAGCAAAGGAGTAGCTGGCAACCCGCTTAAACCCATAGCCAAAAAGATTAAAAATTTACCGACTTTAATTGACCGCACGGTTTTTCCGGGAGTTCAGGGCGGACCTCACATGAACACAATTTTGGCTAAAGCTGTTGCTTTGAGTGAGGCCGACACTCCAGAGTTTAAGCAATATGCAAAGAGTATAGTTAATAACGCTTCAAAACTGGCCAACGAACTGATGAATAGAGGCGTTAAGCTGGTAACCAATGGCACCGATAATCATTTAATTTTGATAGACGTAAAGACAAGCTTTGGTATTGACGGTTTACTTGCAGAGCAAACCCTAGATAAAATCGGGCTGACGGTAAATAAAAACTCAATACCCGAGGATAAGTTGCCCAAATTTGCTCCCAGTGGCATACGTATAGGCACTCCAGCGATTACTACCAGAAACTTAGGCTCAGAACAGATGATTTTACTGGCCGAGTGGATACAAAAAGCTCTTAAAAATACCAATAACGATAAGTTGTTAAAAAATATCAAAAATTCGGTACAAGAATTGGCAAAGCAATTTCCTCCACCGACAATTTAGGTAGCTGATTTTTTAATATATTTTTTAATTTTATAAATAGCCGAGCTAGTAGTGCACGTATCTAACCACTTATAAGTTGGGTGTGATTTGGGACTAGTCACAATTTCGATAATGGCTTCATTCTCTAGAGGTGTTTTTAGGGCTACATATTTTCCATTCATTCTGCCACCACTGGCTTTTTCGCCGATTTCGCCGTGAATGGCGTATGCAAAATCGAGTATCGTAGCACCTTTTGGCAAGTCTATTACGTCCCCCTTAGGGGTAAAAACGAATATTCTGTCTTGTATAAAGTCGGTACTTAACCTCTTTAGGTATTCATTAGGCGTTAATTCCGCTTTTTGAAATTTTCGCAGTTGATCAATCCACGCAAAACTTTCCTTGTAGTCTCTGCCGTGGATTTGCTGCATTTTATAACTGTGATGACTGGCAATACCATATTCGTCAAATTCATGCATTTCAACAGTTCTTATTTGTATTTCAACCATCAGCCCGTCGCCACTAAAAACAGCAGTGTGCAGGCTTTGATAGCCATTGGGCTTTGGTACTGCGATAAAATCCTTTATTCTACCAGGAGCGGGACGCCAGTGTTTATGTACGGCACCCAAAGCTTGATAACAGTCCTTAACATCTTTAACAATAGCCCGGAGTGCTACCAAATCGTAAATAAGTTCTACATTCCAATTGTAGCGTTCTAATTTTTTAAAAAGGCTATAAACACCCTTGACTCGTTTATCTATCGTTGGGCCGTAACCGAGGGCTCCTTGCAAATCTACATTCAAGTCGCGATACATCCTGGTGATGGTGGCGGAACTCTTTTTTAGTTGAAAATCCATTAGCTCTTTAGTTTTCTTGTAGTCTTTAGGATAAGCGTACGGAAAAGCCAAATCGTTAATGGTGCCAACCAGTTTGCCCATACCGAGTCTGGAGGCTAAAGGTGCAAATATCATAATACTTTCTAAGGCTATATTTTTTTGTTTTTCCAAACTTAGATGTTCTAAAGTTTCTAAATTGTGCCAACGATCGGCTAGTTTTAAAATGACTACTCTTAAATCATTAGCGACAGAAACAAAAAAACGTCGCAAGGATTCAACGTGGCGTTCGTTACCCAAGTAATGCACTTTATCTAGCTTGCTTACCCCATCGACCAGCTCGGCAATTTCACTACCAAAGTTTTCGGCTATCTCTTTAGTAGTGATGCCAGTGTCTTCTATGGTGTCGTGAAGTAAGGCCGCGCAAATTAAAGGCGCGTCCATGTCTAGGTCAATAATATGATTGGCCACAGCCAGGCAGTGTTCACTAAAGTAATCTCCACCACTTTTCCTTAACTGTCCCTTGTGAGCTTGTTTTGCAAAATCGTAAGCATTCGAAATGATACCCAACTCTTTCTTGGTTATCGCGGGCATTTTGGTCTTTATACGTGATAAAAAACTATTTTTACTTAATACTTGTGCCATTAAACAATATCCGGTTCTAAACAGAGCTTAACGCCAAATTTTTTGTACACTGTGTCAACTACGTACAGATAAACGGTTTCTAAATCTTTGAAACCTTTAGCACCCTCATTAACCAAAACTAAAGCTTGTTTATCGTAAACCCATATCCCGTTTTTTCGATAGCCTTTTAAACCTGCCTCTTCAATCATCCAGCCGGCAGCTAACTTAACTTTGTCATCAGATTGCGGATAAGTGGGCAGGTTGGGATAATCTTTAATCAGGGATTGAGCTTTTTTAGAAGAAACCACCGGATTTTTAAAAAAGGAGCCCGAGTTAGCCAGTTTAAGCGGATTAGGCAGCTTAGCCGTTCTGATAATTTTAAGGGCGTTGCGTACATCGATTGGTTTTGGTTTTGTTATGTTAGTATCTTTTAATTGCTTAGCTATTGCTTGGTATTCCGGAATTTTATAATTGCTGGGAGTTTTATTTAAGCGTAACCTAATTTTAGTAATTATATACTTGCCCCAATCATAGCTTTTAAAACGACTGTTTCTATAGTCAAAATCGCACTCCTTATTGCTAAATTCAACAAATCGATTATTTTCCATATCGTAGGCTCTGACACTTTCCAAAGTATCTTTTATCTCTTGCCCATAAGCTCCAACGTTGTTTATAGGAGTCGCTCCGGTCCGCCCCGGTATGTAAGACATCGATTCGATTCCGCAATAACTCTTGTTAAGAGTATCTTGTACAATCTTATCCCAAACTTCTCCGGAGCCAATCTCGACTATGTCGTTTGTTGCATCTATATTAAAACCCATGATTCTATTTAAAATAACCAGTCCGTTAAAACCGCGGTCTTTAAATATGACATTGGAGCCTCCACCCAACGTCATAATTGGTAAATTATTGTCTTTGGCGTAGCAGCGGGCTTCACTTAATTGGCTCTCGGAATCGATTTTAACCAGGGCTTTAGCCGGGCCGCCTATACCCATCGTAACGTATTTTGATAATAATACTTCTGTCTGTATATTCATTATAAAAAGTATAACCCGAAACACTTGTAACCGGTTAGTTTAAGCCTCATAATGGTAAGACTAGGAGGTTACATGAATATCGAAAAACAGCCGTTCCAAGATTTTGGCAAGCGATTAAAGCTATTAAGACTTAAGGCGAAAGAGACTGTTGATGATTTGTCGGGGGCGGTAGAAGTGGACGTAAGCTATATACACGATATCGAAGCCGGCAAGACTCAGCCTAGCGAAGACATTGTGTCACTGCTTATCAACCATTTTTCTTTAGACAAACAGGAAGCTGCCAAGGTGTGGAAATTGGCGGGTTATAAAGAGACCGCCAGCCTAAAAAGAAACAAAGTGTTAGTCCATACTGCTTTCATCAGTGCTGCCGACATCAAAGTGCTTTATACCGATATGGTTAATGTCAATGCCAACAGGTACGGTCTAATTATGGATTTCTTCCAAGGTTTCGGGTCTGATAATCAATCAATTGCTATTTCTCGAATTGGTATGAGCAGAGAACACGCCAAAAATCTGGTGAAAATTTTACAAAAAACGTTAGAATCCAGCGAAGATCCAAAAAGTAAAAAAGACAAAAAAACAAGTTAACAAACTGGCACGCCCGGAGGGATTCGAACCCCCGACCCTCTGTTCCGAAGACAGATGCTCTAATCCGCTGAGCTACGGGCGCAGGTTTTGCGCTTGCATAAGCACATAAATATCCAAGCAAGTATAATTAAACCACAAAGAGGAGTAAAAGATGAAACTAAAGTTAATCGACAAACACCAAGAGGTTGACAATATTCATACATTTATTTTCAAACCGCCCAAAAATATTTCTTGGTTGCCCGGACAATACATGCATGTTGTTTTAGAACACGACAATCCGGATGAGCGTGGGGTAGAGCGGTGGTTCACCATTGCCTCGCCGCCGTATTTAAAAAATATCAATATCACTACGCGTTATGCCGACAATTTGCAAAGCACTTTTAAAAAAACGCTTTTTAGTATGGACATTGGCGACACAATCTATGCCGACGAGCCGGAGGGCGATTTTGTAATTAATGACTTTACAAAAAAACATATTCTAATTGCCGGAGGTATTGGGATAACCCCGTTTTACGCGATGCTCAAGCAAATAGACCACAAAGGCACTGCAGTTAAGGCTGATTTAATATATTTAAGTCGCGACGATAACTTAGCTTTTATTGATGATTTTAGCGCCATGGAACATAAAAATTCTTTGTTTCATGTTCGTAAATTTGTTAAAGACAACAAAATAACAGACGAAGAGCTAAGCAACTTGGCTGAAGAACAAAACAGCCTGTTTTATGTTTCCGGACCCAAATCAATGGTGGGAAGTTATTTCGAAAAACTACAAAATATGGGCGTGTCTACAGACAGATTAAAAAAAGATTTCTTCCCGGGCTACCCGAATTATTAAAAACAACATTTGCTATTTGAAGACTAACAACCCTGCTTGCAAATTAAAATAAAGCAATTAATCAAAAACTTTAAAGTTGATCGGATACGAGAGAGATTTCAAGGGCAGGGCGATGGCGTTTTTAAGCCATCGCCCTGCCTCTATTTTTAGCGCTGAGGATGGGCTACCTCTCGAGGCCTGAGCCACCGGTTCCGGCGAACAGAGTTCCTGCTGCCGAGCCTCTCCATCTCCCTGATGGTGCGGCGACACTCTCTCAAAACCTCTTGCAAGACTCGTTTGCACCAGTATTCTTCCGTCTGGGCCCCATTCAGCCTTTCCATGCAGGAGCTCAACTGATTCTGAGCGTCTGTGTCGTACTCCTTCTCGGTCATGCTGAGGAACCTCCAATCGAGCTCCTCACGACGGAGCTCGCGGAGGTGCCGTTGAGCCGACTGCAGGTCCGAGTAAGCGTGCCTCGCCAGCTCAAACTTGTCGATGAGTTCCTCGTAGAGACACCTACCTTCGGGTGTCAACGATGTTGGCCCGGCGTCCAAGTTTCCCTGGACGAAACGAATGTCTTTCCAGAGACTCATCCGAACCTCCTCGTAACGTACTTGGTCCACCTTTTGTCAAGATTTTCTAGCACCACCCACAGTGGCGCTAGAGGGTTTCCTTGAAGCTTAATTAACCATTTATACACTAACGTCCTCCTGGAGCGATCCTTGTACTCTGTTGTGTTGATTGTTCTGATAATAAACAATAACACCACAACTCTCCCGTATCCTTAAGTTACACTCAAAACTACCGTCTCGAGGTAATCAGAATTATATAATAAAATAATAATAAATCAACCCTATATTAGATTTGAAAAGATTGGGGTATAAAATATAGGCATAAATATCCCGGAATTAATAAAACAACAAAATTTTCCTAAAAACAGCTATATCGTTGTTACTAGCGGCGTTTTAAACGCACTCAATATTAGAGAATCCAACGATATCGACTTAGTAATCAGCCGGCAACTCTATGGTCAACTCAAAAAAACTTGGAGAGAGGTCGATAAAGGTAATTATAAGGTACTTGTTAATGGCCCGTTTAAAGCCGGATTAAGCTGGGACTCCATTGACGAAAAAGCAAATTTAAAGATTTTATTAGCCGATGCGTTATATATTGACGATGTACCCTTTGTAGACTTGTGCAAAGTCGGAACCTCAAAATTGAGCCCAATTTATATATATAGAGCATCAAAAAAGACACCCTAAAGTGCTTTGATAGGTTCAATTGGAGGGCCAGGAGGGATTCGAACCCTCGACACCCTGCTTAAGAGGCAGGTGCTCTAACCGACTGAGCTACTGGCCCGAAAAGTCAGTTGCCAATATAACAGATGAAAGAACTTTTGTAAATGCAGACAGAAGGCTAAAAAATAATGTAATTATTCAGTTTTATAGTTGTCTGTCTTCTAGTTTTAACAAGTTGTTTTTTATTCTCCCGGTTGCCCATTCTGCCACCACGATAACTCTCTCCCCAATCCTTACCAACGGCACAAAGGGAGCATCTTCTATGCCAACTTTGGCACACAGAGCCATAGCTCCTGCGCCCAATTTTTTAGCGAAGGTTATATCGCTAATTCTTCTATCTCCCACTATACCTAAATTTTCGGTTTTGACGTTAAAGTGGTTGGCAACGACTTGCCCCATTATCGGATTTGGTTTTTTGGCGTAGCCCTCGGCTATGCAAGTACTAAAAACATTAACAGATAACCTCTCGGCCACCATATGCGACACGGCTTCAACATGTTTAAGATTTGGGTTGTTGCTGACTATGGCAATATTTGGAAAAATCTTATTAATTGCTTGCTGTTCTAAACCAAGCATCACCTCGTTGTCTAAAACTAAACTTTTATGTTCTGTTAGAGTGCCGTCAATATCAAATATCGGAATTTTTATGCCTTTATTTTCTTGCCAATCGGCATAGTTAACCGTACCGGCATTTTTATGTAGTTCGTATCTACTCATTTAATAAATAAAAACATAATTAAATTATTACAAATTCAATACCTAGAAGAATCTATGGATTAAATTTCTAATAACTTCTATAACCACTGCGCCTAAAAACACGTAACTGGCCAATCCGGCTATACCTATAACTAGCCCGATAACAAAATAACGCATATCCCCCAGGATGACGCCAATTGATATCAGAACGGCCGAAAAAGACGGCAAAGTGTCTAGGCCTGTAAATGGAGGAGCAACAAATGTGTTAATTGCCAAAACTAGCAATAAAACGCCGACAAAACGTAAAAAATAAGGATTCTCTAAATAGCTTCTGCCCCACGGTTTGGAGTGCTTCTCTAGCCAGCTTATCCTGTCGGTAAAAAAAGGAATGGCCTTTTTTAAAGTTACTTGCCCTAAGTTCATTTTGAGTATTCTCTTTGGTAACCACAGTGTCTTTCTGCCAGCAATCATTTCCAGTGCTAATATCATGGCAGCGAATTCTAAAATGTGTGTTATCCCACCGGTAGGTAAAGGCAGGGCAGGAAAAAACAACAAAACCAAAATTACTATGACAATACTTTTTTCACCTAATACGGCTATTAAGCCGGCCAGGTTTTTTGGCCTATCTTCTTTTAACCATTTTCTTAGCTCTAAACTTAAGGGTCTGTTTGTCATAAAAATTATGTTACAAAAAATCTTATTTATTATTTTTGTTATTGCAAACTAAAAAGGTACTATTAAATTTTATTTTTGCTATCTGGCTATTTAAAATACGTAATTGTTACTCAAAATATAGCACCAGTATGCTCTTAGATAATAACAGAAGAACTGTAATCACAGTTACCATTGCTAAATACGACGAGGCAAGGTACGTGATAATAATTATTGACAAATATATGTTTTATGATATAATCACACGCGGTAAAGTTGCTTTCTCCTCTGAAAGGAGGTGAGATGAAGCTTTTGACCAGCGTCCTCTGCCTGGTGGCGGTGTTTGTCGCCGGAATGGTGACCACCGTCTTCCTCATGGCAGTGGGCTGGCTGGAGGTTTGGAGCGACAACGGGGGAAGTTTGAATCCGTTGCTCGCCCTGAACCGCTCAACGTATTTTACGCTAGTCGTGATTACGTTGGGGCTGGCGTGGGTGTTTCACGCCGTCAGCCAGCGGCTGCCCGGTAGGCCGTGATGGTATATGGGGTAGGGATGATAGATCTCATCCACCAAAGAAAGAGCAACCGGGGATCGTTATCAAAAAGAACCCGCGTTTTGCCAGATTCGCCACAGATAAGTGGAGCCTAAAGGTGTGCACTTTAGGACAACAAATCTGACTCCGATAATGTCGGATACCCTCGCTAAGGATGTGCAGATAACTCGTCGAGTTATCCCGCCTTAGTCTTTACCTGGAAATGAGCCTGTTTAAGGGTTCTTTTCGGGTCCCTTCCACAGTTTATTACTGTGCTGATGAGCTCAAGAAGAGAGCGAAAAGGGTTAAAATTAGTTTGCTAGACTAGTAATAGTGAGATATTTAAACGGCATAGAACTGGCCGGTTATATACAAAATCGGCATTTGCATCAAGTTAGGAGTTTGCGCCAGTCAAAAGGTGTGGGACCTCGGTTGGCAATTATCGTCTGTAATAATGACCCCGTCATAAAAACCTATGTTTCGTGCAAACAGCAATACGGCCAAAATATCGAAGCGCTCGTAGATGTCTATGACGTTAATCAGTCTGAAGTACCCAACTTAGTACAAAAACTTAACAAAAACAAAAAAGTACACGGTATAATTATTCAACTTCCGCTTTCTAATAAAGAACAAACGGATGGCATTTTAAGCCTAATTAATCCTAAAAAAGATATTGACGGATTAACCAAAAAATCAATTTGGGATCCGGCTACTCCAACGGCTATTTTATGGCTGTTGGCCGGCCATAATATTGAATTAAAAAACAAAAAGGTAGTCATCGTCGGACAAGGTCGTTTGGTGGGGGCTCCTTTGAGGTTGATGTTACGGGCTTCTGGCGTAGAAATACTGGTTGTTGATGCTAAAACAAAAAACCCTAATCGGATTATTAGTCAGGCTCAAGTTTTAATAACGGCTACCGGTAAACCAGGAATTATTAATGCTAGCATGGTTCCTAAAAATTGCGTGGTTATTGATGCCGGTACTGCTAGCGAAAACGGAGTTATTAAGGGCGATTTAGCCGGCGATGTTTATTTACGGCAAGATTTAACTATTACCCCCAAAACGGGAGGTGTCGGGCCATTAACAATTAGCGCATTATTCGAAAATTTAATAAGGGCTGCCCGCCAGCAAGCTTCATAGTATATAAAAGTGAAGAAGGCGCCACCAAAAAGACGGCCTGTGAAGCGAATTATCTAGTACTAGTTTTTTATGGTGTTTGTTTGAGCCATCGATAATCTCTACGCTACCAATTTTGTCGTGGGCCCGACTTTTGTTAGTAGCTTTTTTAATATTTGTCGCTCCGTTTATTTTATTGCCTTGCCATCTTAATATTTCGATACCATCTTTTGTTATGGCTTTGGCCGAGCTACCCCACGGGGTTTTGTATTCGGCCACCGCCTGGTTAGGGTTAGCAATTTTTACAGTTTCAAAATTTTTAACACTCTCGTTAACTAATAAATCAGACTGTTTTAGGGCCTCTAGCCTGGTTGGCGCTCCGGTAACGGCGCCGATAATTGTAACACTATGTTTGCCGATGGTTTTCTTGGAGGCAAATACAAAACAGCCACCCGCTTCATCGGTATTTCCTGTTTTAACGCCAATGATTCCGTTGCTCCCTAGTAAGTGGTTATAATTTTTTATTTTTCCGGCAACTGGAATGGTAGCCTCGGCTTGGGCAACTATCTGGGCAAATACCGGGTTAGCCATAGCCGCTTGGCTTAACATAACTAAATCGTTCGGTGTGCTGACCGTTTTTGGAGAAAAGCCGCTGGCATCGCTTATGGTAGTGTCGTTCAACCCCATTTGTTTGGCCAAATTATTAGCATAAATTAGATAATTATCCATTGAACCGAAGGCCCAAACAGCCAAAGTATCCGACATGTTATTGGAAGAGGGCAGTAGTATTGCCTGTAAAGCTTGATATTGGCTGATTTTTTCACCGACATTTACCGGTACTACCGAACCGTCTAAAGCCACATAATGTTGATACAATGCCACATCTTTAGCGGTAATTGTAATCAGCGGGCCTTGTTCTCCTACTTTTAAAGGTTTGTGTTTCAGTATGGCGTAAGCGGTCATTATTTTGGCGGTACTGGCAATTGGTTTTTTTAGTAATTTCGGACTGGATTTGGCTAGCACTCCATACCCGGTTGCTCCAATAGCCGCTTGGCTGTCTTTAGGCCAATCTATACGAACATTTTTAGCCGAACGGTTAAAATTAACTACTTGTTGGGGCGCTACGCTAAACGTACTGTTTTTAAAATAACTAAAAGCTAAAAAACAAAAAATAAAAACCAATATATAATATTTTTTCTTATTTGTTTTAGGCTTAATTTGATAGTGGTTATAAATCATTTACAACGTTTTTGAACTGGTCGCCACGGTCTTTATAGTTACTAAATAATCCAAAACTGGCGCAGGCTGTGCTTAGCAGTACCACATCGCCCGGCTGGGCAGCTTTTTTAGCGGTTTTAACAATTTCTTCCATAGTGTTACCGCCAAGCGAAATGTTGTCAAAGCCACGTTCAGTTAGTAATTTAATTATTTGTTCACCGGTCTCACCAATCACCACTACCCGGCGAATATTACTTTTAGTTATTTCGCTGACTACATCAAATAAAGGTACTTTTTTGTCGTGACCACCCAAAATAATTACCTTTGGTTGCTTAAAAGCTCTAATTGCCGCTATTGTTGATTCCGGTGTGGTGGCAAAGCTGTCGTTATAATATTTTACTCCGTCAACTTCGCGTACGTACTCTAAGCGATGCTCCATACCGCTAAAACTACTCACAACTTTTTTAATTATCTCAACATTGCCGTTAATGATTTTCCACACAGACGCGATAGCGGCGCAGACATTGTCTAGGTTGTGGCGTCCCAACAGCGCCACCTCGTCTACGTTACAAATAAAAGTACCCTTAAAGTATATTTTTTTGCCCTCAACATAAGCTCCCTCCTTGGTTGGCGGAGTTTTATTTTCTTCTGCAACTGCATAAGGCACCAAACTACCTCCGCTAACAGCTACCGTTTGTTTGCTGTATGGGTTTGTGTAGTCATAAACCGTTCGGTCGTTTTCGCCTTGACGAATAAACAGATTTTTCTTTGTTTCATAATACTCTTTAACCGTTTTGTGCCAATCTTGATGTTCGGGGGCCATCATTAAGCAAACCCCAATTTTTGGAGAATATTTAAAATCAATTAGCTGAAAATTGCTAAGTTCCAAAACCACCCAAGAATTTGCTGTAACTTCGGATAAAAAATCCAGCGGGTTAGTGCCTATATTGCCCCCCAAAAAAACTTTTTTACCGGCTGCTTTTAGTATTTTGTAAATCAAGGTGCAGGTTGTGCCTTTGCCTTTCGTGCCGGTAACCCCAATTATGGAACCTGGGCATTTTTCAAAAAAAATATTTATGCTGGTTGTAACTTTGTCTAATATTTTGGGAGCTTGCGGGTTGGCATCAACTATTTTTTGCGGATAAAGGCCGGGGGTCCTAACTAAAACGTCAAACTGGTCTAAATCTTTTAAATAGTCTGTTCCTAACTTAGGTGTGGCATAACCGGGTAACAGTAAATCGGTTTTTTGATCGCAAATTGTAATTTCGGCACCTAGTTTATGAAAATATCCGGTGCTACTGGCTCCATCTACGTCGTAACCTAAAATCGCAACTTTCATTGCCTAAGATTATCTCATAACTTTATAGTTTGGGCTGGGTCTAAATGATAATTCTTAATCACATGTTCGAGAATTTTTTGAGCTTTACGCCGCTGTTAATTGTTCGCAGCGCTACATGCTCTTCGCCATAATCTGGTTCTACGCTCGATTGGTGTCGCCATGTGACTCCGAGGCAGTCGGGTAGCGGGTAGCTTGGAGACGCGGGGATGTCAACCGAGAGCTTTATACTTTTAACGAAGCAAGAAAAAATAACGGGCTAAAAGAGATATTTGATTATGCAGATTGCATTATAACTAATACCGGCAAAGACAATTTCTTTTTAGACGCCGAGCGTTTAGTGGAGGAAACATTTAGATTAAATAGATATTATGAAAATGATTTTATTCACACAAGGCAAGAAGATTCTAGGCTACTACCCAAATATTAATTTACGCGCTATATTATTATAAAAAGAAAATTTATCAGAGGAAAATATGAAAAAAATATTTTATATAACAGGGAATGAGCATAAATTCAGAAATGCATCAACTTTTCTTCAAAAAAGTGGCATTAAGGCAGAGCAAAAAAAGCTTAAGTTGACTGAAATACAGGCAGAAGATGCCGTAAGTGTGGCGCTTAAAAAAGCACGTGACGCGTATGAAATTGTTAATGAACCTTTATTTATAAATGATGCTTCCTGGCACATTCCAGCTTTAAATGGCTTTCCAGGCCCTTATATGCATAATATTGTCAACTGGTTTGATTCAGATGACTTACTAAATTTAATGGCACCAAAAAAAGATCGGACAATTATTCTAAAGGATACTATTATTTATAAAGATAGAAATCACGAGAAAGTATTTACAAATAATATAGTTGGTTGCATCTTAAAACATCCAACTGAAGGTGATGGCCCATTTGTAAGAAAAATCGTATCGTTAGAAAAAGGCGGCAAAAGCCTGGCTGAAACGAATACTATAGGTTTCAGTGACCGAGAAAGAGTTTTGTGGGACGAATTTGCTCTGTGGGTAAAACGAAATTTACCATAACAATCAAATAATAACTATTTCTTCGGGTTTGGCAATTCAAGCAACTAACTAAAACCCATCTAGAAGTCCCGCCTCTGCGGGACCTAAACCTATCTTTTATGTATTTAACAGACATAATGCCATATTGTTGAGATATTTTAAATTGTTAGCCAGCTACTAGATTATTGCTAGAGTGATTGCTGATTTGGCGCCCTGTAACATCTAGATATTAATAATATTGAGAGCTTCTCGAACACAAGTTTTAATTTCATCTGACATACTAATATCATCGATATTGTCATTATCTACCCACTTATATTCTGAATGTTCGTTCGGGTCAAGTCTTACATCGCCTTTTTTTACCTCAACAATAAAATTTACCTGTCTTACGTGTGGCTTTCGATCGGTTGAATAATCAAAGCCAGCAAATGTGTTAATAACTTTTGATATGGTTAAGCCTGTTTCTTCTCTTACTTCGCGAATAGCACATTCTATTATGCTCTCTCCATCATCAACTCCACCACCTGGTAATTCATAATTTCCACCGAGAAAATCGTCACTAGCCCGTCTGACCATTAGAATCTTTTTATCTCTTACTATCGCAACACCCGTAGAGATATGAGTAACTCCATCTTTTTTTGCTTGGTCATATATTTGATTCTCATCTAATACTCCTAGTTGTTGCATATATCCTCCTGCTATATTTTTGCAATACGAGCAAAATAACTAACTATTCACAACCAAGCTTCCATTGTTTTGGGCACAAAATATTTTGCAAGCTTTTATTTTGTAAACAACATTGTACTTCAAGCTGTACTCCTTGCTTTAAATCTTTTCTGTCTTGTTCTCATCTTGCAGTGGGGCTTTTTTCTTAAGATTATCTCATAACCTTATATTAACGTTTTTAGATACCCCGATACTATGTTACTTATTTCGTTCCAAGATTTATCGCTATATTTTCTTTCTTCATCATCGAGTTCGAAATAGTTTTTATAGCCAAATTGTGGGTAGCAGGTGAGTGTGCATTGCCAGATCCCCGGTTGGTAGTGGGCGCTGTTGTATTTTGTTTGAAGTTGTCCTTGGTCGCCAACCACTTTTTTTGACAAAGCCGTATGGCCTTTATACCCAATAGCAACAGCCTCCTCCCACACAATTTTTCTTTCCTCCTCTTTCTTGTAAGGCTCCATAATCTTTAACAAAGCTTCTATCCTGTCCCAATCAGTGGCGTTCTCATTATCAACGAAGCGGCGTGTCAGCAATGCGTTCCAATTATTACCTAAAGCTGGTATCAGTACGCCACCTTCTGTAGCTATTGCGTAAGAGTTATATAGCATCGATACATAATTCGCCTTTAGCTGAGCGTTGCCTTCGAAGCTGTCAGCGCTCTCTTCTATGTCTAATAGATTGCCGATTGTAATGACCTTCCTAAAATAAGGGTCTACTATTTTGGTTAGTTTAGATATTTTATTGGGATTTGTTGTAGCAAGATATATCTTATCCAGTTTTTTCATTTAGCTAATCCAATGCTTCCCATTAATTTCCGCTAGTTTTTGTAGTTTTTAGGAATCTGGCCAAAAAGGAAATAGATAAACAAAATTACTGACCTCCTTTTTGTTTAATTTTGGAATCTACAAACGCCTTTTCTTGTTTTTCGTCTAGTAGTTTTATGTCTAACTTTCCGGCGAGCTGATTTATTTTCTTTAGAGCATTGGCGAATTCATTTTTATCACGGCAATTAGTATCAATTTCGATATGATACTGCCAATCTCTGCTATGTTTAACGGACACAATCAAGCCGTTTATTGCGTAGTCGTGCCTCTTTTGAGTGGTGTAAAAATATTCAAACTTTTTAAGGGTTGATTTAAATATTTTTACAAATTTGTCAACTTCATTAGGGCTGATTCTACATTCAATTCCTTCAACTACTTCTTTTTCGCCCATGGCACCGGATTTCCAGGCTATTTTAGCCGTCTTTTTACTCAGGTTGTTTACCACTTTGAGTTGTTGCGAATTACTCAAAAAAAATGAGATTCGCTGTCATTGAGCCCTAAATCTTTAGCCCCTAAACTTAAGAGCTTTTTGCCGATAACAACATAATTAGAAGCATCTATAAATGCTTTTTTCTCAATTTCGTACATAGTCAATTAAGCGAGGTGTTGTTTGACGAGTTCGGCTACCTGGCGGGGAGTCATATCGGCCTTAACTATAAAAGCTTCTACTCCCAAATCACGTAGAGAAGCTGGGGCTTCTTGCTCGCCCATGTTGGTTAAAATTATCACCTTAATGTTTTTGCCCCATTCGGTTCGCCGGAGTTTCGTTAGCATTTCGTCGCCGTTCATTTCGGGCATCATTAGGTCTAAAAGAATAATATCAGGCTTCATTTCTTCGGCTAGGCCTATGCCCAATTTGCCATTTTCGGCCGTTTCTACCTGGTAGCCTTCGGCTTCAAATTTCATTCTGTACATCTGCGAGATAGCTGTATCGTCTTCTATAATCGCAATTTTTTGTGCCATATTTTTGGTTCCTACACTACATATTAAGATACACCAAAATCAACTTTTCAGCATCCCGTATTTATTAGGAGCAACGTTTTTAATGTTTTTTAAGTAGGCTCAATATCATGAACTATTTCTAGATTCAGCCTGTTTAGCCAGGAGAAAAAATTATACCTCACAGAACTAACAAGAAAGCCCGAATTAACAGATTTTTCAAAACATAAAATTAGCCATAGGGAGGAATGTTCTTTCTCCCTTTTTCCTCTCCCTGAGCAATATTACAAAACTGGCTCAATCTTCCTAAAGTATATAATAACAACATGAAGCATCTTGTGTTAGTAAAACAACATTCTTGTATCCAACTTGGTCACCTGTATGAGCATTTGTTTTGCAATGAAATAAAAAAAATGATGTACAAGAAAAAGCTTTATGCGAATATCGACTATACCCTACAAGGTCTGACTTATGATAGAGGGGGTATTATAGAAGTCGACTTAAATCTTATTTCGCCTGAAGCAGAAAAACTAGAACACCAAATCAAAGACATGAGTTTAAAATTTAACGACAACCTCATATCACTAGCCTTAAAGCAAATTTCTGCCGAAGAAAGCAGCCTTCTGGCTGGAAACAATAAAAAAAGCGTCCTTAATGAACTAACGCTGTTGAATAATCAAAAGTGGCAACAATTAGGAGAGATGTCTTTAATAGATTCTAGAAAGATTCTTATTAAAGACGAACCTATAAAATTATCTGAATCAACAAAAATTCGTGTGCAGAAAGTATTTACTAGAGTTACGCTGGATAACCAATTCTCCAAAAACAACAGGGATTTGTTACCACTATTTTTTGCTGTAGTTCAGCCAATGCTTTATACGGCTCAAGACCAACTTTCAATCCAATATGGTGGCTATCGTGAAAAAATTAGTTTTAATAATTCAATTTTTAAAGCAGAACTTAAAATTTTGGGTGAACCATCTACGTTAAAAGTAAATGAAATGCTAAACAATCTGCTGACCAGTATAAATTACCAGATCAAGAATCACTTACCAGAAAAAGTTATTGCCCGCCTTCATGAAAAAACGAACGATTTATTTTATATTGAAGACTTTCAATGTGTTGGCCAAGAAACCGGTATTTATATAGGCCTAAACGGTTGGAAAAAGATAGCAAATTTACATAACGTATCCAAATTATTGTCACATACAAAAATCGAGTTACGCATAGGAAAGAATAAGATAGATAGCTATCTTAACGATTACAAATAAAACGTAGGGATTCTGGTATTGGTCTTGCTGCTGCTATTGGCCAAGGTGGGACCTCTTAAAACACATACTAAAAAACAAAACTAGTTATTGGGGGGGCGTCTTTTTTCCTTCCTTCGCTCCACCACAGCCACTTATATATCTAGTACCATTTCCAACTCGTTTTGCGAGTTGTTTTTAATTACTTTAAATCCCAATTTAGTATACAAATCAATAGCTTTTTTGTTGTCTGCAATTACTGTTAGATATAAGTTATCTAAGTGCAGAACATCTTTTGCATAAACTGCCAATTTGTTAATTGATTTTGTTTCAATACCAATATTCTTAAATTCGGAATCAAGAACTATAAATAGCTCTGCAGACTTAAGATGGTAATCAATATTCTTGAGCCCAATAAGGCCGCATGGCTTAGAATGATATTCAATTACAAAGAATTTCTTGGCTGAATCATTTTTGTATTTAGCAAACCAATCATTATTTTCTTTGTTTGTTATCCTGTCTTTAAGCCCTACTAACCTATAATTGTTATCGCTATTGATTGCCAGCATGCGATATGCAATATTTTTTTGATCAAGATCCTTAAAGACAATTCCCATATTTTGGATTATATATTAGTGTGACCATTTAACTCTTACGAAATATTTTGTCCCACAATCGGCTGAGCATGTATACATGTATATCTTCGCCATAAAAATTTGCCAAAGACTTTAAGCCGGGGGCTCTTAGAGGAGGCGTTTGCCATGGTGTCTCTCTGTCCATATATTGAAAGTTTTCAGCGCTTGGTTGCATAAAAGCAGACTTTGTTTTGTATCTATAGATTTCAGGATATTCATTAAATAAATTCAGATCCGAGATATTAACCTAAGCTTCCAGGAAAATGGTTTTTAGTTTTGCGAGAGGTGGTAAATCTTTATACCTGTCGAGCAAAAGCAAGCCATCTATTTTTGGTTTCTCAGGGTTAACTATATTGATAACTCTTACAACACATAACAGCGTGTTAATCAATAATATTTATTTAAACCAATCTATGTCTAAATAATTATTTGCTAAACTTCAGATATGAAAAAAGATCATATTGAAAAAGAGATAAAAGTTAAAGTTAACGACTTGTCCAAAGTTCACAAGTTATTAAAAAAACATGGTGCGGAATTTAAAGGAAAATCATTCCAAAGAACTGTTCGCTTTGACACCCCAAACCTAGATTATGAAAAACGCGGGATATTCCTAAGAGTGCGATCAGGTCACGGAAACACCGTAACAATGAAGAAAAAGGTTAAAAGTGTAGGAGATGTATTTGAACGCATTGAGATTGAAACCGAGGTAAAAGATATAGAGAAGTTGCGTAAAATTTTCAATGAACTTGGTCTAACCAAAGAATTTATAATGGAAAAAAACAGGGCTAACTGGCTATTAAACAACACGGCGATATCAATAGATGAGTTACCATTTGGCCTATTTATTGAAATCGAGGGCGAAGAACCCCATATTTCTGATACAGCAAAATTGCTCGATTTAAATTTGGATGGTAAGATCACCGTTACTTATTGGGATATATTTGAGGATTACAAAAAAGCTAAAGGAATAGTGGCTGAAAGTATAATATTTCCTTCTGACCACAAGTTTTTGTTTTAAACCGAGTGTTAGCTGTATAAGGAACGTCCTTCAACCATTTGTTAAAGACTACAATAACAACAAGCGTATGCTAGGTGGTTGAGATTCATTTATTGGCATAAAACTCGAAATTATACTATAAAATAACGCCATATGGATTACGACCCTATTTATAAAAATAACAAAACAGTTTTTGGCACTACCATAACCCCTTTGCTCAAAGTTGCAGTTGATCGATATGTAAAAAAAGAGGCTGGTGTGTTTCTTGATATAGGTGCTGGGCAAGGACGTGATAGTTTTTATATGTCTGGCTTAGGTTATAAAGTTTACGCTTTAGACGTATCAAAAGAATCATGTAAACAAATTAAAGATAAAGGTATTAACAATATTTCAGTTATTAATGCTGATATTAAAGATTATGAAATGGGAAGTAATAAATATGATGTGGTGTCTGCCATTAATGTACTTCAATTTCTAAAAAAGGATGACGTACTGAAAGTGTTAAAAAATATTGCTAACGGACTAAAGCATGGTGGTCTTTTGGTCATGAGTACATTTATCAATTCAAACAGTTTCGGTAGAAATGAGCTGCCAAAATTATTAGAGAGATTTAATTTGAACGTTTTAAGTTACAAAGAAACGGTCGTGAAAGATATGGGTCATCCCGGTCAACCCCAACCCCACACACACGAAGTAGCCAATACGATTTGCAGAAAATAGCAGTATTTATAAGGGAAAGAAGGGAAACTTACCAAATTAGCCCCTTTATCAAAATCTAATATTCAACCTGTTGCTGATACACGTCAGCTGCCCTTTTAATTGCCGCTAGGCTTTATGTCCTAAATGGCTCTAGTTTGGCATGTATTAGTTATTTAATCATTTCTATTTGGATACCCACCACACCGTATTTTGCTTCATTTTCTTTAGAATAAAATTGATAGATTTGTTTCTTGAGGGCCTCTAGGGATTTTTTACCAAATTTTTGAGGTTCATGCATATTAAATAATTCTACAAAAGTTGGCTGGTATAATAGCTCAACCACCTTGGTTTTGATTACCTCTGTTTGATTGTTACTGTTTTTAAAAATTATAATATCGCCAACTTTTATAAGTTGACGTATTTCGTCATTTAACCTGGATTCAATAGTTTTAATACGCTTTTTTATTAGTAAAAAAGATTCAGCAGCTAGACTCATTTCGTGAGTATTCATGTGTTTAGTCTATATTAAGTCGTGCTACAAAAGGTAATTAAATTACTGCCTATAATTGAACGTGGGCCTCAAAAAGAAAATTCATTAAAATTAGCTAAAAGTTTTTTGTCTGGTAAATAACGAGCAAAAGGTTTTTGGATTTTATAATTCTTAAACATCTTTTTTAAATACTGATTATTGGTCATTATGAAATCAACCAAAGCCTCTTTTGACTCATGTCTAAGTTTATTTTTTTGAATTACCGGTTTTTCAATCAATAGATGAACAAATTCGTGCATTAAGGTTCTAAAGTGGCGATAAGCTGAAGATGAGCAACTTACATTAATAATTATATTGTTTGGTAACCAATAAGAACCGCCGACTCCGTATCGTGTGAGCTTGACAATTAATGAATCTGGCACATCATAGGGTACGGACTTTAAAAATTTATCAATTAACTCAGAATTTTTTAACCAATAATCATTAATAGCCTTTCCAAGGCGTTTCATCTTCTCTGGTACAAATTCTTTTTCAATCTGCTTTTTTAGACCCGATAAATTCTTGCTATCTAAATTAAAACCATCCGGAAAAAATAATTTGTAACTAAAATTTTTATACCAATCGCGTTTGGCAATAGTTTGCTTAACGCGCGCCATTTCAAAGTCTAAAGAATATTCAAACTGCAACTTCACTAGCTTAATCTTAGCAAAATTAATCTGTAATGGTTTTTAATTTATAAAGACAATACTATATCCAAGGCCAATTGAAATAGCTTGGCAGAAATCCTTTTTAATTCTTTTTCGCTTTTTCCGTCGATATTATCGTCCGTAATCAAAAAGCCGGCCAAGTCGACACCTCGGAACTCGGCAACAGCGAGCAGCGAAGCCATTTCCATATCAACAGCTATGCAGCCCCTCTCTTTCATAATCTTTAATTTTTTAGCAGTTTCTCTATAAACCGCATCTGTTGTCCAAACTTTACCAAGCAAATAATCAACACCATTTTTCACAAATATATTTTCAATAGCTTTTATAGAATTCTGATTATGGATAACCTCATCGCTCGGGGGCAGGTAGTGGTAGCTTACACCTTCTTCTCTTATGGCAGATTTTGGAACAATAATACTGTTCTTTACAATAGTTTTATCCATAGCTCCGCATGTGCCAAAAACTACAATTTTTTCAATTCCGCTTGCAATTAACAACTCCAATTCCATAGATGAGGCAGACGCCCCGGTACTTGGGTAAACCAACAAGATATCCTCTCGGTTGTAATTATAAACACGAAAAGTATTAAAAACCTTACCATCTTTATTGCGTACCGGTAACGCTTTCAGGTTTTTATTAATCACATAGTTGCCCCAAACTTCATCGTCAAAAATCATTAATGCTTTCTTATAATGATTGTCTATAAACAGACTTGGTGGGTTAAACAAAGCTTGTTTGTTGGGATCGAAAACTATCACTTTATATAAACTTTATACTCACCTTCTTTTAATTTCCATATTTGTAAATTTTCTTTGTATTTTTTTAATTCGTTGAGAGCGTCTTTCCAGCCGTTGGGGGGTGTATAATCTTTTGAATTATAATGCAACCATAGTTTTTACGGGAACTAGCCCTAAACCGCAAGAACATTCAAAATGTTCTAAATCAAAATTATAAGTAGAAAGCATATCCGTACTCGCAGAACTGCCTATTAACACCTTATTATCTATACATTTATACCAATTGGGTAATTCGGAAATTCGCTTGTCTAGCAAACTGGAATCCCCTCCGCTTAAAAATATTATGTGATTATTATTCAGTTGATTAATAATATTTTCCCTATTTGCCAGCTCAAATCTTAATTCTATATCTCTTAAATTTTCTTTAAAGAAATCTACGGTGTTCTTAAATAATTTACCTCACTGATTAAAAGGTCGAGCAAATAAGCAGATTAGTATATTAATTGGCTGATGTAAGGATTTGATCGCCTCCTGGTACATAGCTTTGCCATGGTCACTTGCCTTGTGCAGGTAGCCACCAATCAGTATGTGTTTAGTCATAACTACACTTTAACACCACCTAGCACCAGTTTTTATAAGTATTAAGTTAAAAATGAGAGGCACTCTCCAAAGAGAGCAGGCTGGCATTCCCATTAAGCCTCTCAGCACATGCCTACTCTACGGTATAGCGCGCATTATTATGGGTAGCAAGATTTGCTGTGGTTAATTTCTCCACGAACATCCCGCTTCGGCCTGAGCCACGCGCAGTGAAGCCCAAGAGGGGCGGCGTCCGTTTGCGAAAGATACAGACGGACGTCGCCAAACTCAAATAACTCCAGAGCATCGAATCATTAACATCCATTCCATTCCGTCACAGTGGGGTAACGGGATACCTTTAACCAATTATCTATATCTGGATATAGGTAATCTCTATTGATCAATCGTTAAAAATCTTGATTCATTATTTTTCGTTACGATTGAAATTCAATAAACTAACTTTGTAACATAAATTATTATATGTTACAATTGTAACATTATTAAAAATAGGTTACAAAATGACAAACAATGATAGTAATTTAATAAGCGTCAAAGAAGCGGCTGATTTATTAGGCTATTCTCGAAACCACATTGTGAGGTTGATAAAAAGCGGAGTCATAAAAGCAACTAGAGTAGGCCGCTCTTATGTGGTTGATAAAAAATCTTTAGGTGTTGAAGGTATTTTTAAAAAGATTACTCCAGCCGAATCAAGAGTAATAAAAAAAGCAACTAGCCGAGTTATTAAAGATTATTCACCACTTTTAAAAAAACTTGGTAAAGAATAATGAAAAATATAACTATTCAAGAAGTAGAAGAGCTGGCGCATGTGTTGGCACAAAAACAAATGAGTTGGGACGAGCCAATTCCAGAATTTGGAACACGATATCCCGGTAGGCTTGAAAGCTGTCTAGCCTCGGTATTCCAAACATTTGGCCGCAAAAACCTTTACCCAACATTAACAGAAAAAGCTGCGGTTTTGTTTTATTTACTAATTAAAAATCATCCCTTTATTAATGGCAACAAACGCATTGCGGTTACCTCGTTGCTGGTATTTTTGTCGCTCAACAATAAGTGGCTTAGTGCGTCTAATGAAGAAATGTACGATATTGCACTCATTGTGGCTAAGAGTCCACCAAAGTTAAGACGTGGTACATATGAATTAATAAAGGACTTTGTAGATAAAAATCTAGTAGCTTATGAATAGAGACAGTTAGGTTAGAGCAGTGAGTGGCAAACCTTACAGAATCGGAGCAATAGCGTATATTTTTGATGATAAAAACAGGTGTTAATTAATCAATTAATAGACTACCTCTGTATGACGAGACTTGCACTTGTTTTTATGTCAAAAAGCTGAAAACCTGAAACGAGAACACCAGCCCCGCCGCTTGCCAGCCAACGGTAGAAGCGGCGTGGCTGGTTGTACTTTTTGTGCTGTTAATTTCTTGAATTATTTTGAATAAATTTAAGATTGAGAGCTGTTAAAATGTTCGTATGACTCACAACGAATTTACCAAGTTGTACAAGTATATGCAAAAAGAGTTTGCTGGAGTAAACGAGAAACTCGATGAAAAAGCTTCTGCCGTAGATATGCAAAAAGTCCTAAACATGCTCGACGAGTTAGCAAAACGACAAGAAGTTACAGAAGACGAGAAGTTGGTAATGGGTCATCAGCTTGACAGATTAAATCGCTGAACGCACGAACTTGCCAAAAAGATTGGTTATAGGCTATCCGTTTAACCACGCCACGAGCGTAATTTTTAAACACTATATTTATTAAGCCGATTTAGCGAAGAGTTTTAACAAGCTTATACCCGTAAGAATAGCCAAACCATTTTGGGATACCTTTGTCTTTATTGCCACTGATAAACCAATCGTTGTAACTAAAATTAGGGTTTTTGAATTCTTTCACCGCCTGTTCTTCAGCTTTTCTTGAATATTTTACTTTTGCATAAATTGGAGTGATACCGGTAATCTTCTCTTCAAATAGGGTTGCTAGACCCTCTGTTATCAAAACCTCTCTTAGATTATTTCCAAAACCTTCTTTTCTCATTCGCATAGCATGATGTATCTCATGTAATAAACAGCTTTGCAAATCAATGGTTTTTACCTTAGCTTTTGGATCCATTGATATATAAATCAAGTTAGGAGTCGCCGTATAACCACCCACACCAAGTTCTTTTATGACACTGTTAGGAGAATCTACAAAAATAATATCTATTAAATTTGCTCCTAGATGTTGCACAGCGGCTGACTTGGCATTGTTAAATGCAGTTTCTATAATTGATAATTTGTTATCAAGAGAACCAGACGCATTTGCAATAAATTTATTGATAGGCATTTTTTATTTATAGCACAGTAAGCTATTTTCGAGCATTGCCAAAAGTATTTATCCATAGAATTATTAGAACATTATGTCGAGATGGGTTTGCCAAATAAAAGGAAAGAGCTTGGTGTGGTTATTAAAAGGTGTGACGGAATTGGTGTTAAGTTTGACGATGTAAGCGGTTACCCACTGGGTCTGTCCTGATTAATAACTAACTATTGTTAATAAACGATGAAGTTTATAACAAGGTTCATCAACTAGAGCGCTGAGTAATTCAGATAGCCGAAAGAACCGGCCTACAGATTATTTATTGACAACATATTACGAACCCCTAACAACAATCTACGAATTCAATACTTCTTGGATTATTTCCATCACTTGAGACGGAGTGCAATGTACTTTAATTATATACCGGTCAACATGAAGAAATCGAAAATCTTGAGAGGCTTCGCTTTTGCTTATGTTGATTAATACTATAACTTTTACTTTTTGACCTCAGTTTGTATGTTGAATTCTTTTCAGCACTTCGTTATCAGGCAGGTGAGGAAGCTTGATATCTAGCAAAATTAAATCTGGTTGTGTGTGCTCTAACACATGCGAGGCGCTGGCACCGTCGGCATTATAGGCAATAATTATAAAAATAAAATAGTAAAATTATCAATATTATTTATATATATCTAAATAATGTATTCCTAGATATATAATGGTAGATTTCAAAATTTTTTTAAAATACCTATATTATCAATAAGAAGTAACAAGATTGACAAATAAAAAAACATATTGTAATATAATTTTTAATTGTGAAGAAGAAACCTGCTATGGATATAGCTAAAACACACGAAAGTTGCGATACAGACAAAAATGTCGAATATGACTACGATGCTTACAAAGCGTTGTTGTCTAGATACGAAGATGAGAGGAAAGTATTCCATAGTAACGGGGTAGATGCTGAGGTTTTTAATACTTTATTTCAAAGTGAGGGTGCAATGTTTACTGAGGGATTACCAACCATTATTGGTACAAATGGCAACCCGCTAGTCTCACAGAATCGAGTACATAAGATAGTGCAAGAACTAGTCCCAGGGGATAATGTAAACACATATATTTCTGCACTGCCTGCAGAAGCGGTCGTAGAAAATGTTGATTCAATCAAAGAACAAAACGATAAGTTGGGTCTAAACATACCTATTTTAATTTTTGCTAGCTATGACGTTTTAAACCATCCGCTGAATGATTTCCAAGACTATGCAGAAACTTACGGCGTAAAAGCCTATACTTTAGAACATCCCATAACTAAAACGTCAGCTGCTCTGAATCTCTTTGAGCTGGATATTGAACTTAAACAACGAGATCAAAAGTTCGAACCTATAACACTTGGAGAAGCTGCTGCTTTATTAAAAGATGAAATTGTTAGTGCTGAAGATGGCGGTAAAATCAGAATTAAATTTGGTGGTGAGTTTGATAGAAACGAGGAAAAGGAACTCTGGAATCTATTTAGTACACGGTTTGAAGATATATCAGATAATATGCCATTCGAATTAGTTGAATCTGAAGAATCAACCAGAGCAATTCTCGAAGACCAAAGAAATATTTTTGTTTGTAAGTATGACAAAGAAAATAGGATAATTGCTTCCACGATAATGACATCAGAAAAAGATGCTTATCCGTGGGTTAGTAAAGCGTACATTGAAAACTTATCAACAGTATCCACCACAGATGATTATGACATGTTTATTCCCGTGATAGTTGCAGAAAGGGGTAGTAGTGAGCAATCGGCATTTGAAATAATGTCAGTCTTGGCTCAACTAGGCGCTACAACCGGGCATAAAAAACTTAAAGTTAGGTTCGAATGTACAGACATTTCTAGCTTGTACATTCCTAGGAAAACAAGAATAGCTTTGAAGAAATCTGCAATATTTGAAAAAGTTAATTTGAATTTAATTGCTGAAAAATTATACCTACTGCTAGAAATTAATTAGGTAAAGAGTATTTAGGGCTAATGTTATATTTTTTAAAATAACCTATGGGCTTCATTTCTTGTTTATGTTTTCTGATGCCTGGTATGCCAAGGTCCTGTTCTCCGTTAATATATCTAATACCATTTGAGTGTAACCTGGTTATTGTGCAGTAATATATGAAATCAAAAATATACCTGTATTTATAATCACATTTTATATGTTCACCGATAGCGTAGTTTTTGTGCGGTGGTAAATGAAAGATTGAGAACCCAATAACCTCATTTGATAAAAATATAGCTAGACACCTTGAACTTAAATGTTCATATATCCGCAAATATTTATCTATCGCTAAGCCTTCAACGCCTAGTTTTGTGTTTGAATCCTGTATAGATCTATGACTACCCCATTTGTGCATGGCATTTATGAGAATATTTCGATCTTTATCATCATTAAGGTTAATTTCTTTTACTAGAACATCATCACCATAGTGTTTAATAAAATAATTTATTTTGTACCTTAGATTTTCACTTTCTTTACCACTTAATATATATGACTTGCTGGTATCAAAAATATATTCTTTATTGTCTTTATCCTCAGTTATTATTAGTTGTTTGTTTGAGTCATTGAGAGCATCCGCATAAAATTCTGGAACCATTGTTATAATTTGCTCTATTTTTACAACTTTTTGGTACTCAAACAACTTTGCGATGGCTTTTTTATAATTTCTAAGACCAATTATTGCGTAAGACATCTTATTTTGATCTAATACATCGGTAAACCTGAATACAAGATTTCTGTCATATCTAGACACAAACAAATCATCATTAAGATCAAGCCAAATCATTAAATTATTGAAACTGTAATCTGCATATGGCGCCATGAGGCTGTAAAATTCTTCGTAAGCTTTTCTATCAGATAATTCCATTTTTCTGAATTTAGGGAATAAGGGAAAACTTTTTAAAGTGGTCATGTTTATATACTTTCTATTATACTTATCATAGAATCAAGATGATTTTTGTACTATATACTATTATTTATATTTTAGCAATAGCAGGTATTTTCCTAATATTACTAATACTGCTTTCAAGGCATGGGTATAGGGACTATAAATGGTTTGTTAATTTTAGTGTTTCACTTGCAGCTTGGATAAGTCTACAGTTTGCGGCACAACTTTTTTATAACAATCAATCTTTAGCTCTTTTATTACTTAAATTCTCTGTTGGTGTCGCACCGATTTTAGTAGTATCATTCTTCGTTTTTATAGAGAATTTCTTGAAATTAAAGCAGAATAGAATAATAAATTTAATCTTGGCGACGGCCATTATCCCACTATTTATCCTTAGTCCTACTGAACTATATATTCAGAGTGCCGACATCTCATTAAAAGGACTGGCCGTAACTAAGGTAGGCCCTCTTTATTTATTGGTAATAATTTTGGTTGCTGTGCTATTAGTAATTAGTTTTATTAGGCTAACTCTTTATCTTAGAAGAAATCGTAAAAGTACTGACGAATATGCCGCCTCAAGATTATTGTTTATCGGTGCATTACAGTTTGCAATTATCAACTTGTTTGCAAACTTTTTCTTATCAAATAATTTGGTAACTCAACTACTAGTTCCACTGACAGGATTTACTCTAGTAGCATTTATCTCCTACGCTATATTTAAACATGGACTATTTGATATAAAATTGATTGTTGCAAGATCAGTTGCTTATACGCTTTCTGTCTTAGTGGTGGTGGCTTCTTATTCAGTCGCAGCTTTCGGTTTAGCGAGGCTAGTTTCACCCTTTTCTATTACTTTACAACAAGAGATTTTACTAGCAGCTTTTAGTGCAGTAGCTGCATTAAGTTTTCAACCCTTGAAGAGGTTTTTCGATAAGTTCACAAACAGTATCTTTTACAGAGACGCTTATGATTCTCAAGAGTTTTTAAACAAAATAAACTCTAACCTGGTAAGCGAAATAGATCTTTACAAATTGCTAACCATAACTGCCGAAGAAGTCAACAAAAACTTAAAAACAGAGTTTTGCAACTTTTATGTGGACGAAAAAGCTACGATAGATTTTCATACCGTCGGAACAAATATCAAAATCTTTGCAGACGAAAGTTGGGGTTCGTTGTTTAAAACAGTGTTAAACAGCCAAAAAAAAGACAATCAGCGAAATTGGCGAAGATGAAAATTTAAAAACACTTCTATCGAAATGCAATATCGGGGCAGTCATAAAAATGGAAAGCCAAGACCAATATGTAGGCTACCTAATAGTTGGCATTAAAAAAAGTGGCAATGCTTACTCTAATCAGGACTTACAAATTTTAGAAATAATTGCTGATGAGGTAGCGATTGCCGTGCAAAATACCTTGAGGTTTGAAGAAATAGCTCAATTTAACATAACTCTGCAAAAGCGCATCGAAGACGCCACTGCGCGTTTGCAAAAAACCAACGAAAAATTGGTAGCTTTAGACGAAGCGAAAGACGAGTTTATTAGCATGGCATCGCATCAGCTCCGCACCCCTCTAACTTCTATTAAAGGCTATTTGTCGATGTTACAAGAGGGAGATGCGGGGGAGCTTAATGAACAGCAACATAATTTTGTAGATCAGGCCTTTTTATCTAGTCAGCGAATGGTATATTTAATAGCCGATTTACTTAATGTAAGCAGGCTAAAAACCGGAAAATTTGTTATAGAGGCTAAACCGACTTATTTGCCAGACGTAGTAGAGGGCGAAATTAAGCAACTGGCCGAAACCGCCAAAGCTCGAGATTTAGAAATGGTCTTTAATAAGCCAACCGATTTTCCGATGATGAACTTAGATGAAACTAAAATCCGCCAGGTAATAATGAATTTTGCCGATAACGCCGTTTACTATACACCCAACGGCGGAAAAATTACTATCCAGCTGAAAGCCGACGAAAACAACGTGATTTACTCTGTAACCGATACGGGTATAGGTGTGCCAAAAAGCGAGCAGCACAAACTGTTTACTAAGTTTTACCGCGCCGGCAATGCTCGCAAGGCTCGCCCGGACGGTACCGGACTGGGGTTGTTTATGGCCAAAAAAGTGGTGGTGGCCCAAGGCGGAGCTATTATTTTTAAAACCCAAGAAGGCAAGGGGAGTACTTTTGGCTTTAGCTTCCCCCGCGCCAAGCTCGAACTGAAAGACGTGCTCAAACCCAGCACCCAATAACCCAATTTGCCAAAAATAAGCTTTTGTATGTCGCTCATCAATAATTTCCAGTATAAGCTGTGATACTACTAATGAATTGATATAAAAGTTAAAGTTAGTGCTATATAGTTAGTTCGCCCAAGCCTAATTATTTATTTTCATTTGAGGGTAGGCGACCTATTTGTATTTGCATGAACAAGATTTTTGTGGGTTTTTGTGCTATTTTATTTTTTATCGTGGGCGGAATGGTGGACGTAGTTCGTAAGTTCGTTAACAGTTGATTAATGTTGAACTTTATCTGTGTGTTTAGCGTTGGACCTGGGGAGTATCAGGCATACCCAAGCGGAAGGGCAAACAACAGTGTCTCAAAGGCAAGGGGTCAGGTGTTTTAGAGGCTACCTAAAGGGGGTGTCTCCGTGGAGGAGAAAAATGAAAACATCCTGATGATCGTCATAATGATCGTCGGGCTTGCCTTAGCAATCATCGGCACCCTCATGGGCGGGGGTGTACTTACTTAAAGGAGGTAAGGTTGGGCTATCTGCACGACCTGATCGCGAAGTTCACCGCTTGGGCGGTGGATTTGTTTTTCGGGCGCAGAATGGGGCCGAATTTGGGGTTTATAACCCCGGATAATGCTCTAAAATTTAGACAGGACCCCTTGAGGGTCCTGCAAAAAGCCAACACACACTACAGTCCCATCAAAAGGAGTCACTAGGCTTCGTTGTGATGAGGGAGTAGTCGCCACGCGTCACATAGAGAGGGGCGGCCCACGCAGTTTTTTGCGTGAGGCCTGCCCTTCTCCGTTAAAAATATAATTTTTACAACATTTATTTATTTTTATTAAAATGTCGATTTTTTTCAGAAAATAGCGACAATTTCAGAAAGTTAATTAACCGTATCCGTTTTATTTTGATTTTATTTTTATATACAAATTAATTTTCTATAGTGTAAAAAGCTTGTGCTTATTAAAAAATATTGCAAAATATATTGACAATTGATTAAACTTATGTTAGATTAGCAGTATATCATTACTGGGAGGTGATGTAGATGTTTATAAAGAATATAGCTAGACATCTTAAAAGAGGTGTTAAACTAGCAGCCAAGAGTCCTGTTCGTGCCGGCCTTTTCGGCTTATTTACAGGCACGATAATGGCGTTGGGATTATTGTTTAACCCGATGCTTGGCGCAGAAAATGTAAACTTTAGCTCGGTTCGCGATTGTGACAGTAACGCTGTTATGCGTTGTGGCGCAATGAGTATTAGTGAGCTACAAAACAAATATAACGGCAATGCCAGCGTAAGGCATATTTTTGACTATTTTGATATATCTAAAAAGGATATTCAAAATATTAAGCAGTATGCCCGCAAAGGCCACGTGACCAAAAGTGGTAATGTGGTGGTTGGCGGCAAGGTTGTAGCCAACAACGCCCGCACCGCCGGACGTTTAAACATTCCTGGCAGTACCAAAGTAACCCATCAAGGCACTACTTTTTACACCAGAACTCCGAGTGTGTCTTTTGTTGGCAATAACTTGGATGCTTTTGTGGCTATGGATAACGGCGTTTTTATGTACGCCATTTTGGCTAGTTGCGGTAACCCCGTAAAGGCTCATCCTACCACTAAGCCAGCCAAACCAGACTATGAAATAGAGAAAACTGTAAGAGTTGGTAATGGTAATTGGCGAGAGAATGCCAGCATTAATTACGGTGAAATTGCCGAATTTCGGGTTGTCGTTAAAAGTACCGGCGCAGCTCCGGTTACCAATCTGTTTGTACGCGATAAATTGCCAGCCGATTTAGAATATATTAACGGTAGCCTAACTAAAGACGGCGTAGCAGCTAATGCCACGGCTTTCTTTGGAGATAAGGGAGCTAAAGTTGCTCGTTTGGCAAAAGGCGACAAAGTAGTATTCCAGTTTAAGGTAGGTACAAAAGCCAAAACCCAACCGAATCCTTGTCAAGAGAAGAAAGTCACCAACTGGGCTCATATGACAGCCGATAATCTACAGGCTAAAAAAGATTCGGCTACATTAGACTTAAAATGCAAAGTAGTTCATAAGCCCGACTATAAAATTGTTAAACAAGTACAAAGAAAAGATGAGCACGATTGGCGCGATAGTGTAACTGTACCTAATGGATCGATAGTTAGATATCGAGTAGTAGTTACCAATACGGGCGAAGTTGCCATCACTAACTTGATTGTTAGCGACAAGCTGCCTAGCGGTGTCACATATATAGATAACACGCTGGAGCAAGACGGCAAGGCCGTTTCGGATGATAACAAGTTCTTTGGTAGTGGCATAAATGCCGGTACCTTAAATGTTGGCAAAAGCATTACCTTTGTTTTTAAAGCGACTGTTGGTTCTACCGATAAAAAATGTAAGTGCAAGGCAGAGTCTTTAAAGAACATTGCTACCGCAGACGGTGATGAATTAGGCCCAATCTCGGACGATGCTACGGTAGATAAGCAATGTCCTGAGCCACCCAAACCACCGGAACCACCCAAACCACCGGAGCCTAAACCACCCAAACCACCAAAACCACAACCAAAACCTCGCTACACTTGCGATCTGTTAACAGCGACTAGTTTGGGTAATCGTAAGTTTAAATTCAATACCGCATACACCGCCACTGGAGGTGCAACGTTAAGTACTGCTACCTATAACTTTGGCGATAGCAGCGGCGAGCTAATAACCAGCTTGCTAACCACTGTCCATCAGTACGACAAAGACGGCACATATACTGCCAACGTAAAACTGACCTTTATGGTCGATGGTAAATCGCAAACTGTAACCAGCGAAGATTGTAGTGTCACTATCAGTAGCGTAACTCCTCCTGATATGTGCCCTATCCCGGGTAAAGAACACTTGCCGGCAGATTCGCCTGAATGTAGCGTAACTCCTCCCCCTGCACCGCCAGAGAAAGAGGAAACACCGACTCCCCCTGCCGAACCGATTGTTCCAAAGGAAGTGCCCAACACAGGTCCTGGCGGAATAGTTGGCTTATTCACCGGCTCGACGGCATTAGGGACACTGGGCTATAGATTCTGGGTAATCCGTCGTCGTCAATAAATAATCCTGTGGATAAATACTGGTAAAAAAAACAAAAGTATGCTAGTGTTTACGCTTGAAGCAGAGAATTGACTGATCGCTCGTACCTTACAACAACTGTAGAAAGACCCCGTCTTGAGAAGGGCGGGGTCTTTTGTTTAGTCTTATAAAATAAAGTAAAATAATAAAGTACCTAAGGAGGAAGTGATGGAAACACCAGCCAATATTTTAAAGGCTATCGCTGGCGAAAGTATGGCCAGAAATAAATATACTTTTTTTGCGTCTCAGGCTAAGAAAGAAGGGTATGAACAAATAGCTGCAATTTTTACCGAGACCGCCGATAATGAAAAAGAACATGCCAAGAGGTTAATGAAATTATTACCAGACAAAAAAGTGATGGCAACGCTAGAAAATTATGACTTCCCTAAAGTCGGTGATACGGCCACTAACTTAAAAGCGGCCGCAGATGGCGAAAAGTATGAATGGACTTCGATGTATCCGGAATTTGCAGCTAAAGCCGAAGAAGAAGGCTACAAGGAAGCGGCAACTGTCTTCACCGAAATTGGTGAGGTAGAGGAAGAGCACGAAAAACGCTACCTAAAACTTATGGAGAATGTAAAACAGGGCAAGGTTTTTAAGAGAGACCAAGAAGTATATTGGCGCTGTCGAAACTGCGGTTATGTTCATAAAGGCAAAGAAGCTCCCAAGGAGTGCCCAGCTTGCGCTCATCCTCAAAGTTATTACGAGCTTTTAGCCGAAAACTATTAATATAATCAGGGTATCGGCACATAGTAAAAACACCCTAAAAAAGGGTGTTTTTTTACTGTAAAAGTGAGTCGATTACTTCTTTTTAATCTCGATTTCGACTTTTTTATGCTTTTTATCGGCAACTTCCTTGGGTATAATGACTTTTAGCACCCCGTTTTCGTAGGTAGCTTTGGCGTTTTGTTCCTTGACGGGAGCCGGTAAGCGGACTGCCCTTTCGAACGAACCTCGTCTTATCTCCTTGTAATAGTAGCTTTTACTTTTATCTTCTTTGGCTTCCTCTTTGCAACCGACCACTCTTAGGTAATTGTCTTCCACGGTAACGTCGAGTTTTTTTGGATCCATACCGGCGACATGCATTTCTGCCACGACGTTGCTACCGTCCTCGTAGACGTCGACCGACAAATCGCTTGGTAAGTTTCTACCGAAAGGTAAGATTGACAAGTCGTCTTCAAAAAAATTATCTAGTCCCCTGAAAGGGTCCCATTTTACTATTGCCATAATGGCCTCCTCTCAATATTTATAGCTTACGATTAGCACTCACTATACGAGAGTGCTAATGATAGTCTAATGAATAAGACCATTTGTTGTCAATGAAATTTATTAACACGAAAAGGCTTTTTAATCGCTTGCAGAAAGGTGCCATAAGCAAAAGTTAGTTCTGGATTATATAAATTTTGTCTGCCCAAGCTAAAGGATGATTAAAAATATTTTTATACAAATAAGTTTTTAACATAGGGGTATATTTTTAAGGTAAATATAGACTTTTTAGATTGCTTGTAAGACAATTAAGACATAAGTTAAAAATAAAGGTAAGGATAGTTAAATGTATAAAAAACTAAGCAATAAGGGTATTGCTCATTTGCAATTAATAATAGTTGGAGTGTTTGTCGTGTTAGCCATTGGCGGAGTTGGCTCTTATGTAGTTTCTAAATCTCAAGCAGGGTCGCCCGTTAAACACAGTGCTAAGATAAAAAAGATAAGCCCCAAAAAAGGCCCTGTTGGCACAACTATAACGTTTTACGCCGATTCAAATTTTGCTGGCAGAATATTAGTGGCTATTAAGAGGCCGGACGGTTTTCAGTATCGTCGTCTCGCCTATATCAGTAAGGATAAGCGTCCAGGTGTCCGTAAAGAGGGTGAAAACTATGTCTACCTAAAAATTAACAAAGACCGAAAGACGGGGACTTTTACACTTCCAAAAGTTTTATGCAATATGGATGACTGGTCCGGCAAGACTTCCTATTGTCACGCTCCAAAACCGGGCATGACGTATAAGCTAAGTTTACTTCAGGTCAACGTCGACTGGTTTACGAGTGGTATCAAGTCTATAAAAGGAGAAGGCAATAGCGTCAATTTTACCGTAAAGTAATTTGTTGCTACAAGTTTACTAGGCAAATTATTACAGTTTGACTACACACGATAGTGTTTTTTGAAATATACGTTGCTCGCCTAGACCCTTAAGTAAATATAGCCTACCACTAAAGTAATTTAACCTAGCTAATTAAATTGCTTAAATTCGTTTTGTTCTAGATACACTTTCGTTCCGTGCAAGGTGTAATTCTGTGTGTATTCCTGTTTTCAAACTTTGTTTAGGAGTTTTTCGGCGTCATTCTCGGGTAGCTGTCAATTTAATAACTCCACAAAAGCGGGGTTCTTAAATTGGTGACCCCAAGGGGAATCGAACCCCTATTGCCGGGATGAAAACCCGGTTTCCTAACCGTTAGAAGATGGGGCCTTATAAGGCTTACAAATGGTAACATAACAGAGGTAAAAAGTCTATATTTTTTAAATTTTGACGTGGCTTTTACATCTTAATCTTCTTTTTTTAAGCCACAACAACTGAGTTAAACAAATGTACTGGCCTATGGATACAAAAAGCAATACGTTCGAGGTCTTAGCTCGAATCAGACTATTCGTACGCCCCTATACTCGGCGGACTTGAACGAGTAATTCCCATTAAGTCATATGCCAAGGTGTAGAGTGGGTCTCCTGCACGAAGCAAAACGCTCTTTGGTCGAAAGTTAGCATTTAGCCCGTAGTTGGTTGATGCGCTTACGTCAGGATTCACAAATACGTCTGTTGCCCGCAGACGAGCGGCTTGTGTTCTTCCTAGCGAGTGTGCTCCCTCGCCTGAGTTAATTGTACTGGCCCCGTTCTCCCAATCTTCCCAAAGGAATGCATTGTAGTCTGAGTCTAATATCCCGCCAAACCCCCTATGTGAGTAAAAAATGTTATTTCGTGCCGTTATTCTAGTTATATTGCCCAATTCCGGATAGTTAGAGAAAAAAGTATTGTTAATGAGGGTAACGTTAATTGTACCATTGGTCCGCCCGGAAGCGGTCGGGTGGGTGTTGGGAGCAATTCCCATTAAGAATAGTGAGTTTCTTATAGTTATGTCTATGGTGCTACCGTCAGAAACGGTGCCTAGCATTATACCCATCGTAGGGCCGGGAGACCCATCGGCACCTCCAGGTTTCCAGGAGCCTATTACTGTATTTTCTATTAATAACCCTGTCGTATTTGTCCAAACCTGTATGCAATCGGCGTGTTGATTTCTAAAACCATTATGAGGCCAAATGTCGTAAATTTTTGAATTTTTAATAACGTTATTGCTACTGTTGTTTGCCCAAATTCCGTCGCCATTTTGTACGCTCGAATTTTGATAATCCGAAGTCGTTACGCCTCTTAGCGTTACATTATCTAACGTCCAGTGGTCTCCTACCGTATCTATTCCCACTTCGCCAGCCCACTTACTAATAACAGTATTTCTAACGGTGGTATAAGAGGGGCCAAGTTTATCGTTGGATGAGCCTACACCTCCTTGTCGAGGAGTAGTAATCACACAATCTTCTATTGTGTTATATGATTTTCCGGGAGAAATTGTGATGGCCGTACCCCTCACTAGATCATGAATATTTAATCTTTTAAGGATATTTTGGTTTCCGTTTACTTGTAATTGGCCAACCGTTCTTTGATTGTCGGTGATTGAAGAAGAGCCGGGAGTGATTTCAAATCCCTCTAATTCTGTATAGTCTGAGTTAATAACAAATGCTTGAGTTACCACCACATTACCCTGGGCGATAAACTTTGTAGTATTTTTGGTATTACCACTCGCACTAGAGGGGATAATAACACGTTCATTATATGTGCCAGTTTCGATAACAACGGTCTCGCCAGGGATCACAGAATTAGCTGCTTTTTGGATGGTTAGCCAAGGATTGTCTGCTGTGCCGTTATTAGAGTCGCTTCCTCTCTTAGATACATAACGATTTATAACTGTACCCTGACTCCCCCATTGTCCAGCCACGGCTGACATATCCAGAATATTGACTACACCATCTCTATTAGCATCACCCTGGCCATTAGGA
>Ga0255344_1000091_pt1 | contig 147765 bp, 129 predicted proteins | sample wastewater_treat_5_FD_192414 | JGI IMG/M metagenome (GOLD analysis project Ga0255344, IMG submission 192414) | Wastewater microbial communities from Lulu Island WWTP, Vancouver, Canada - plant18 | ecosystem: Engineered > WWTP > Wastewater > Unclassified | place: Canada: Vancouver, British...
TCGTATTCGTGGACAATTTTTAACTTTAAGTCTTCCGAAAATCTTCGATAGTGACGTACTTGTTTTCCTGTTTTCAACATAATAATTACTGTTTGAAAACGGTCAACGTATATCAGGGAATGACAGGCAGGCTACTCGGAACTCAGAACACACAACTCGCACCCCGTACCACTTTTGGCTGAGAAGACGAGAATCAGAATATTACAAAAAGAAAAATAATTTTCCTATAAGATTTGATGGATTAAAAAAGATGGTTATCTTTGTACAAGATTATCCCCCTTAGGTGGAAAATACTAAGGCTCGCCACTTCAGTAATGGGGTGGCTTATTTTTATATTGACAATTATGAGTATGGGAATGAAGGGAAAGCAAAGGGTTATTGTCTATATTGATGGTTTCAATTTTTATTATGGACTAAAATTGAATAAAAGATGGCGTAAATACTATTGGCTTGATGTTGTCAAGCTTTTTGAGAGTTTTATGCGTCCTAATCAGAAATTAATAGCGGTTAAATATTTCTCTGCCCGACCGGATGACTTAGAACAGAGCAGACGACAAAATGCGTTCTTTCAAGTAAATCAGAATAATCCCAAGTTCTGTTTAATCTTGGGAAAATACATTAATAAGCAGATTAAGTGCTTTAGATGTGGAAATATTATTCACACGCACGAGGAGAAAGAAACTGATGTGAGGATAGCAACGCAGATTGTAGCAGATGCGTATCAAAGAAATTGCGATGTAGCAATTGTTGTTTCTGCCGATAGTGATATGATTTCCGCTATTGAAATTGCAACACAAGCAAGGCAGAAAGTGTTTGTCTATTTCCCTCCAAATCAGTATTCAAGTAACTTGGCTTCAATGGGAATAGGGAATCCTACACTGCTGAAACGCTATGAAAGTAGGTTCCGGCAGTCTATTTTTCCCGACATTGTTCATCTTGCAGCTCCAGACTACGACTTAGAAATACCGGAGCAGTGGAAAGCGTATCAATAAGGTAAAGTTTATCTTATTGTTATCGCAAAACCGGATGACGAATGCAACTCGCAACCTGCACCCCGTACCACTAAAGCCCTAATGCCTCTTCTATCTGTTGCATTACGGCATAACGGTCCAAGTCTGCACGGTTGGCAAATACCAGAACGAGAGTTTCACTCTCAGGATAACGCGCAGCCAGTATTTTAAATCCGCCGTTATCGCCGGTATGGTAAATTTTTAGGGGTGATCTCTCGGTTGCAGGCTCGATAAACCAGCCATACCCATACCAGGTGTTGGGACGGTTTTGATAGCTGCTGAATTTGCTGCCACTTACCTTTATATGTGGCGTATTAGCAGCATTCAGCATTTCTTCTCCAAGTACCGTGTGGTTGCGAAGCGCTTTTTCCCATAATACGAATTCATGGGTAGAAGTGTACATGCCGCCGTCAGCCTTGGTTGCGAAAAAGTTGACTTCACCATAATCATACTCGTACCACTCTTTCTTAGTTTCTTTATCTATCTCGCTTGCAGTACGCTCCTCGGGCATATTTGAGACGTCTTCATATTCATATCCATGGGCCATATTCGGGATAAGGTCCTCTTTATCTGCCTCAAAAAAGAGAGTGTGCTCCATTCCTGCCGGAATGAGAATATTCTCTTTAACATAATCGGCAAATGGCCTCCCTGATACCTTCTCCACAATCGAGGCAACAATCAGGAATGTAGGGTTGATATATTCATATTCCGTTCCCGGCTCAAAATGAAGGAAATCGAGGTCAGGCAGATACTGCATCACAATCTCTTCAGTAGCGATCAGATTGCGTTCTTTATCGCTCCTGTCTCGTGCATCGGGAATACCCGAGGAGTGGGAGAGGAGATGTTTGATTTGAATTTTTTCGTAGAAATCGGCTTTATATTCCGGAAAATACATTTTCAAATTATCTTCCAGTGATAATTTGCCCTGTTTTGCAAGTTGTAGGGCAGCCACGGCCGTAAATTGTTTTGATACTGAGGCAATGTTGAAAAATGTATTGCCGTCAATAGCTGCTCCACTCTCGAGGTCGGCTATGCCGTAACCTTTGTCAAAAATAATCTCATCACCTTGTAGGACAAGTACTGCCGCACCGGGCTCATCTGACGGAAATAGTTCAGAAAAGATGGAATCGATTTTCGAGACTGCCTCATCCTTGGGATTTGTGGAACAGGCTGCGATAAACGTTGCTGCCATAATAAATAGAATTGTTCTTTTCATAATACTAAAATTGCTATTGGCCATTGGCTGTTAGCTTTTGGCTTGGCTATTAGCCGTTAGCCATTGGCTCTAAATTGTTAATTGCTAATTATCTCGCACCCCGAAACACCCCAACTACCCACTTCACACTCCACACTCCACACTCCACACTCCACACTACATACTACCCACTACCCACTCTCCTTTTCTATTTCCAGACGGAGAAGATTAAGAGCATTTGATGCAAATCTCTCTATATTGGTCACTCTGTTCGAGGAAAATTTCACCATTCGGGTGACTACACGCTCTTTTGTGGCAACTGCCAACCAGGCAGTTCCTACCGGAATATCAGGAGTGCCGCCCCCAGGTCCGGCTACGCCGGTCGTAGCTATGGCATAATCGGTGTCGAGCAGTCTGATCAATCCGGTGGACATCGCTATTACGGTCTCTTCGCTTACTGCACCATGGGTTTCAATACTTTCTGCAGGCACCCTTAAGAGGTTGGTCTTAACCTCATTAGCGTAGGATATGACAGATCCTTTGTAATAGTCGGAACAGCCGGCTACCTGTGTTATAAGCTCGGAGATTCGACCACCCGTACAGGATTCGGCTACTGCGAGCGTTCTACCCATACTCCTAAGTTTACGCCCTATGACAGTCTGCAGGTTATCCTCGCCTTCGCCATATATTGCATCGCCGATAATCTCTTTCAAGGAGGATATATAAGGGGAAAAATCCGGAGTACCCTCTCCAAAGTGGGAGAGTCTTAGTCTCACTCCTATGGTCGGGTTGGGCAAATATGCGAGTTTTATGTTCTTCGGAAGGGCATCCTCCCAACTTTCTATCTGTTTGGCAAGTGTGGATTCAGGAATTCCGAATGTGACAATGGTGTGATGCGTAATGTGCTCCAGATCAAAGTGATCACGGATATCATCCATCACCTTCGGCAGCAAACCCATCGTTTCAAAGGGGACTCCGGGGAGCGAATAGAGTGAGGAGGTGCCTTTAGGGCCGAGTCCGCGGAAGACCATGCAGGGAGCTGTACCCAGTTCGTTGGGAATCACCTCACAAGTGTCCGGAACGGTAGCCTGCTCTCTGTTTGACTCAAACATAGGGATACCCCTGGCGCTCATAAGTCTCTCTATTATCCGGTATTGTTCTTCCGAGCGGACAAACGATGAAGCTCCCGATAACTCTTTTAGAGCGAGTTTGGTAATATCGTCCCTGGTAGGGCCAAGGCCCCCTGTTACTATCACTATATCAGTGTTATTCAGACATAACTGTAATCTTGAGACAATCTCCTCGTGGAGATCACCTATGGAAAAGTGATAGCGTACTCTTATGCCGATGCGGTTGAGAGCCCTCGATATCTCGGCAGAATTGGTATTGACTATCTGACCGATGAGTATTTCATCACCGATGGTACATATTGATGCCGTTGTCATTTTACGCCTGAAGGGGTATTATCGGTAGTGTCCGCCAAAGACCTCTCTTTCTCCACGTTACGCAGATGCTTGAGGATTTTCTTCACATATCCGGGACCGTTGTATATGAATCCGGTATATACTTCTATCAGAGAAGCTCCGGCATCAAGCATCTCCTGGGCTTGTTCGGGTGTCATTATGCCGCCTACACCTATAATGGGTATGGAACCTCGGGTTTTGTCATGGATGTAGCGCACCATTTTAAGTGACTTTTCAAAGAGGGGAGCACCGCTGAGTCCGCCATCACCGATATTCTTCACATTATCTGGGGGAGTAACGAGTCCCTCGCGGCTGCGTGTAGTATTAGTGGCCACAATGCCGTCTATACCTGTTATCTGTACAAGGTCGATGATCTCATCAATCTGCTCCAGGGGAATGTCGGGAGAGAGTTTTAAGAGGATTGGATGGTATTCATCGTTGAATTTGCGAATAGTGATGAGTCTGTCCAAAATATTGGAAAGCATCTCGATGTCCTGAAGTTCAGTAAGGTCCTTGACATTTGGACAAGAGATGTTGAGCACGGTCATATCCGCGAAGTCGTACATCAATGTAAGAGCCTTTTCGTAGTCTTCTGCCGCCTCTTCGTTGGAGGTAGCGGAGTTTTTGCTGATATTGGCTGCAATTATGATATCTCGGGGAGGAGTGCTCCGAAGATTGTCGATAGCGTTTCTCACTCCAAGGTTGTTAATGCCCATCCGGTTGATGATTGCGTCGTCTTTGACGAGACGGAAGCAGCGTGGTTTGGGATTCCCGATCTGGGGTTTGGGAGTGAGGGATCCTATTTCTATAAAACTGAATCCGAAGCAGGCAAGGTCATTATAGCATTCGGCATTTTTATCCAGGCCTCCTGCAATGCCAACAGGATTCTTAAAGTGAAGGCCAAAGAGGTTACGTTCCAGAGCAGGAGTCTTGACTCCGTATATGAGTCGAAGCAAAGGTTGGAGTCCGGGGATATGTCTTGAAAATCTAAGTAAGGAGAATATTAGTTTGTGGGCCCTTTCAGGATTGAAAAGAAAGAGAATAGGCCTTATCAGAAATTTGTACATGATCTGTAATGGTTATCATTACAAAAGTAGTCATTTTTCTTCAAATGTGCCATCGTTGTAAAAAACGGTGATGCGGACTATGTGTTTATCTCTTTTTGCTGCCGGAATATTCGGGTTAGGGGTAGCAATGGGTTCTAAAATGCGATTCTCAGAGGGTTGCGAGGGCTCGGGAACTCTTGTAACCTGCTGAGAGACAGGAGGAGTTACCGGAGGCTCTTCCTGTACGTCATTGGGCATACTTGGCGTGGGTATTTGTTTGGTTGGCCTTTCAAATGCGGTTTCAGGAACAAATTGAGGCATATCGAAGAGCGATTCTCTATTTCTGTCGGCAGGTATGTCAAAGAGAGTGGCAGGGGATGATGGAGTAGTAGCATTCGGAGATACGGAAGTAGGAGCAACTACTGTCGTTTGAGCCGGCGTAGGCGGGGGAGCTGATACTTGACTCTTATAAGGTCTGCCTTTGCCGAGGATCAGCCACTCAGGATTTATCTGTGGAAAATTTGTGAGTATTCCCTGGATGAAATCAAAACTGGGTTTATTACGTCCGGAGAGAAGGTGGGAGATTCCCGAACGCTGGATCTGCAATATGTCTGCAAGTTTTGATGGAGTAAGATCCTCCAGCTCCAAAAATTGTTGTAAACGCTTATCCATAATCTTGTAAACTTAATTTGCTACAAATGTAATACTTATTTTGATTACAAATGTAACTAAACGAGGATATTTAATAAGTTACAAATGTAAATTACAGGAATAAACAGCTTTAATATGGTATAAATAAGGGATTCAGATAAAGCATTATTAGAGATAAATAGAATAAAGTACTGGGATTCTTTGTATTATGAAATAAATAACATTCTTTTGTGTCCGGATTGAGCCTTGTGGAGCCATTTTTTAACGTTGTATACAATAATTTACTTTAGATAATAATATGTAAAATTCTGGGCTTTAAGTAAATATGTGATTAAATATTTCCAAATAACTTTTAGTTATTAACATATGTTGATAACTTTCCGCCTTTATGTACGATACAAATGTAAATATCTATTTATTCTCAATTCTTGAAAATATGGGTTACATATGTAAATTATCGAGTCTTATTTTGTAAACATTTGTAAACAATTAAACAGTTCACAATTGTAATCAAATCGCACTGAAACGATTTTATCTCACAAGTTATAGTTCTACTACATTCAGATTGGTAAACCGTTAAAATCGCTTAAAAATGGCCTTTATTCAAATCTAATGATTTACCTTTGTACACTTTATCAATGGTATGATTACAGATAAGATTCGAATGGAAGAATATGAGTATCCCCTGCCGGAAGAGAGAATCTCAAAATTTCCTCTTCAGGAAAGGGATGCTTCCAAACTTCTACTTTTTACAAGTAACAACGGTTTTGTTCCCGCCGAGGAGAAATTCTCAGACATTCACCGATTTTTACCCAAGGAGTCGCTGATTATCTTTAATAATACAAAGGTAATCCCGGCAAGATTGATTTTCAGGCGCCCTTCAGGTGCTATGATAGAGATATTTTGTCTTGAACCGGTTGACCCCGAGGATTATCAACTCAATTTTGCTTGTACAGGGAAATGTCGCTGGAAAGTCATTGTAGGCAATATTAAAAGATGGAAGGAAGGCCCGGTTTTGTTTATCAATTATTCAGAAGATCCTGAGATTGAACGCCTGGATTTGCAAGCGGAGCTTGTTGAAAGGGAAAGTAACAGGATTGTTGTGGAATTTTCCTGGAAAAGTGGCGATCCATTCTCCAAAGTACTGGGAATGTGCGGTAAAATGCCTATTCCTCCCTATCTGAAACGCGATCCCCAGCCTCTCGATAGAGTACGTTACCAGACCTGCTATGCCCGTATGGAGGGCTCCGTAGCTGCGCCTACGGCAGGACTTCACTTTACCGACGCAGTCCTCGCAAAAATCTCCGAAAAGGGAGTAAAACAGGGCTATATCTCACTCCATGTGGGTGCCGGTACCTTCCTGCCGGTGAAAAGCGAGTATATCTCCGAGCACAATATGCATAGCGAGCCTTTCTCGATTTCCCTCGAATTGCTAAAAAGCTTGCGGGAGTACGCCTCAAAGCACATAATAGCTGTCGGTACCACTTCCACACGCTGCCTTGAGTCACTTTATTTTCTCGGTGTACAGGTCATGGAGAAAAAAGCCCCTTCCTTTGTTTCACAATGGGAGCCGTATCGTGAAGAGGAGTTCAATTATACTCTTGAAGAGGCTCTGGATGCCCTTGTGGGCTATATGGAGGCTAATTTACTCGACAATTTGCTTTCGCGTACGGAAATAATCATAGTACCCGGTTACCGTTTCAGAGTGATTGATCATCTCATTACCAACTTTCACCAGCCAAAAAGCACACTATTGTTGTTAATTTCGGCTTTTATCGGTCAATCCTGGAGAGATATCTACAATTTTGCACTTGATAACGGTTTTCGTTTCCTCAGTTACGGTGACTCTTCCTTATTGGAAATAAGAAAATAAAAAACTAAATTTGTCAATTAATTACGACTAAAACCTATAACATTATGATCAAAAAAACCATTATTGACCATTTCGAGCAGGCTGTTGCACAGTTTCCGGACAACACCTACCTGCTTGAGAGCAAGACAGGTACTTTTGAGCCCACTACCTATAAGCAGACTAGAGATGCTGCATACAAATTCGGGGCGGGACTTGTGCTTGAAGGTGTCAAACCAAAGGAGAATATAGCTATTCTTGCGGAAGGTTGCAATATGTGGATAATCAGTGAGTTGGGTATGTTTTACGCCGGAGGCGTAAGCGTACCTCTCTCCATTAAGCTCGAGGAATCCAACGATTTGCTCTTCCGATTGATTCACGGTGATGTAAAATATATCATCACCAGTTCCAGACAGCTAAACAAGATACGTCTGATAAGGGACCAGCTGCCCCTTGTGGAAAAGGTCATTGTCCTCGATCCCGTAGAGAGCTATGAGGCAGGGGAGATCGCTGCCGAGGACCTTATGAAACGCGGTGCTAAATATCTGGAGACCAATATGGAGGAATTCCTAAAAATCGGACAATCCATACAAAACGACGATATTGCCACCATCACCTACACATCGGGCACCACTGCAGACCCTAAAGGTGTGGTTCTGACTCACCGCAACTATACTGCAAACGTAGAACAGTCACTCTCTTGCATCAATATCGACGAAAATCTCAAGATGTTGATCATACTGCCGCTGGATCACTGTTTTGCACATGTGGTCGGAATGTACGCCATGATGGCGAGGGGAGCTAAAATTGCCACCGTACCACAAGGTAAAACCGCGATGGAGACTCTTCGCAACATTCCCATGAGCATCGCTGCAGTCAAGCCCAATGTAATGCTCTCCGTGCCTGCGCTTGCAAAGAACTTCAAGAAGAACATCGAGAGTTCGGTAGAGAAGAGCGGTAAGAAAAAAATCTTCGATTTTGCACTCAAACTCGCCATCTGGTACAATCAGGAGGGGTGGAATAGGGGCAGAGGGCTGAGAATTTTTGCCCTGCCACTGATCAAACTCTTCGACAAATTGATATTCAGCAAAGTGCGCATGGCCATGGGTGGTGAACTCGATTTCTTTATCGGTGGTGGAGCACTTCTGGACATAGATATTCAGAGGTTTTACTATGCACTCGGCATCCCTATGTTCCAGGGTTACGGTCTTTCCGAGGCCACTCCCGTCATTTCGACAAATACCCCCAAAAGGCATCGTCTTGGCTCTTCAGGCATTCTTGTAAAGCCGATGGACCTCAAGATTTGCGACGAAGATGGCAATGAGGTTCCCAATGGAGTTACCGGTGAAATTGTCATACGTGGAGAAAACGTCATGGCCGGTTACTGGAAGAATCCGGTATCTACCGCCGAAACAGTAAGGGATGGATGGCTTTATACCGGAGATATGGGCTATATGCACAATTCGGGATTCCTATATGTACTCGGCCGCTTCAAATCCCTTCTGATTTCTAGCGACGGCGAAAAATATGCGCCGGAAGGCATTGAAGAGTCGATAATTGAGAATTCGAAGATAATTCAGAATCTCATGCTCCACAATAATCAGAATCCCTACACCATCTGTGTTGTTCAGGTGGACAAGAAGGCTTTGCCCGAAGGTGAGGCCGGCATCATGGCTATAAAGGCTGAGTTTGACAAATATCGTGCTGGCGGTCAATTTGAGGGCACTTTCCCCGAAAGGTGGCTTCCCACCACATTCATCATCGCCGACGAGCCTTTCAGCGAGGCCAACAAGATGATCAACAGTACAATGAAACTTGTGAGAAATGCAGTTGAGAAGGCTTATGCGGAGAGAATCGACTTTGCGTTTACCGCAGAAGGCAGAAATCCTGTAAACGAAGCTAATCTTGCTGCTCTCGCAAAGATTAACTAACACAATCAAAAAGCGTTTATGAGAAAATATAGGATATTTATACTGATTGCTACCGTAGTGCTCTCTGCACTGGCAGCATACGGTATTTTTACGGCCCCAAGGGTCCAATCCACGGATTCAGAGCGTTTTTCCGCTGAAAGAGTGGCTGATGACATCAAGGTCATCAGTAGGACCCCCCATTCCATAATTCACCCTAAGGAGAGAGCAGGAGTCAGAGATTATCTGGGAGATCGCTTAATTGCCCTTACCGACTCTTCGGTAGTCTTTTATCCGTATGAAAACGCTACGGAATATGAGGGCAAACCGATTGATATCACCAACATTTTTGCACAGGTGGATCCTGTGATTGATGATCCTGACCATCCGGACCCTACATATCTGATGCTGATGGCTCATTATGACTCGAGATACCCCCAGAAAGTACTCAACGAGACGGTGCTCTCGTATGGTGCTGCAGATGACGGTTACGGATGCGGTGTGGCTCTGGAATCTCTAAAACAGGCTTTGCGCTATCGTGGGGAGTGGAGACAGGGCATAAAAATCCTGCTTACCGACTCCGAGGAGTGGAAACTTGCCGGCATCAATTCGGCGTTGGAGCACAATCCCGAGATTTTTGACAATGTCGGACTGATAATCAATCTGGAAAGCCGTGGCAACAAAGGTCCCGTATTGCTCTTCGAGACAGGTAAGAACAACTCAAAGGTACTTTCACTCTATAAAAAAGCCAAGGCTCCATATACCTATACCTTTACAACGGTAGTCTATGAGTTTATGCCCAATTTTACCGACTTCACTCCCTTGAAGGACTCCTATCCGGGTATGAATTTTTCAAATCTTGACGATATCAACCACTACCATACCGATCTGGATAATTACGACAACATATCACTTCATACAATACAGCATTTCGGTGCGCAATTGGAGCCTATCATCGAGGAGTACCTCACAAATCACGAATATCGTGATTCTAAGGCACTGGTATCCGAAAAGTCGTCGGTTGCTTTCACCATTCCCGCCATAGGTCTGCTATCTTTCTCCAAAGGAGGATACCTGCTGGCAAACTCCATAGTTCTTGCGCTTTTCTGCATTATTTTCAGTTTCGCGCTGATCAGTGGCAGAATCAGGCCGCTAAAGGTGCTTGTAGCTTCAGCAAAAGTGCTTTTGTGGGCTCTTGTGGCGTTTGGCATAGGTGAACTCATTGCCTGGGTAGTATCTCTTATAGTAGGTGCGAAATTCTCATTTATGGGCGTTGTGCGCGGAGTGCAGTTTGATGAGTGGGTTATGATAGGTACGGCAGTTGTCACTGCGCTTATAGTTACAACCTGTTTCCTTTTTGGTAGAAAAAAGTCTGCAGATCGTATTTCAGCGACTGCTATTCGAAAGAGTGCTGCTGCAAGCGGTGCCACAAAGTATTCCTACAATCTTCTCTATGGTACCATGTTGCTTCTGCTGCTCTTATCTGCGATTCTATTGTTTGCCATAGGTGAAAATTTCTTCTTCGTGTTACCCCTGGCTCTTGCTGCTGCCTCGGTTTTCCTTTGGAGAATTACAACCTGGCGCGGATGGCTCCTGGCAGCTATTGTAGTAACTCTGTTACATGCATTTTCGTTCCTTTATATAGTGATAATTGCCCTTACGATGGGTGCACTGGGAGTACTCCCGCTCTTTATGGTAATCTATTTGGCATTGCTTTTGCCTCTGGCTGACTTATACACCCGCAAAGAGAAAACCATCTGATATATATAGTGTTTGAAGATATAAGGCCATACAATGACCGTGAAACAGTTGAAGCACTTGCGAGGGTGGCCGGCCATCCTCTGACTGAAAGCATTTCCAAATATTTTTATCCCGACAAGGAGAGGGGATATCTCGGAGAACTTCTCAGGAGTGTAACAGGTACGTACGATTTTCAAGCAAGGGTTATGTACCATGTGATAGGTTCGGTGATGAAAGGCACTACTGACGGAGTTACGTTTTCCGGGCTGGAACACTTTAAATCGGGGAAGAATCGCCCATTCCTGCTTCTTTCCAACCATCGTGATATAGTTCTGGACTCGGCGTTCATACAATTTATTTTGGAGGATCACAAGTTGCCTTTGACAGAAATTGCGGTGGGGGACAACCTTATTGCAGATAGTTATATCGAGGATATCATTCGTTCCAACCGTATGATCAAAGTTGTGCGGAGTGAAAATCCGCGAGAGGTATACAATAGTTCGCAGATATTCTCACAATATATCAGAAGCAGTGCCTCCAACATCTGGCTTGCACATCGCAACGGCCGGGCTAAGGATGGTGTGGACACTACAGAACAAGGATTGCTTAAAATGCTGGATATGAGCGGTAGGGGAGACTTCATCTCAAATTTTGCCGAGCTGAATATCATGCCGGTTTCCATATCCTACGAAATTGAGACTTGCGGTATGGAAAAGGCATTGGAGACCTGGATCCGAGATAATACCGGTACATATAAGAAGGCTCCGGGGGAGGATACCGAAAGTATTCTCAAAGGCATAAAACAGCCGAAGGGAGCCGTACATATTTCTTTTTGTCAGCCTTTGACTCTTAAAGAACTGAAGGAAGCAAATTCATTTTCAAGAAATGAAAAATTTCAGTATCTTGCATCAATTATTGATAAAAAAATACTTGACGGGTTTAGGCTTTATTCCTCTCACTATATTGCGGCAGATATCCTCAAATGTAAGGATAAGTTTTCAGAGAACTACACGGTAGCTGAGAAAAATGATTTCAAAAAATATCTTGAGAGGGAAATGGCAGGGGTTCCTGAGTCGGTTGATAGTGGTGCAGTGATGAATAATCTCCTGCACATTTATGCCAATCCGGTATTTAGGAAATATAAATGTTGAAACAATTTATTAACTATAATTCTTAAAAACATGAAAAAGATTCTTACTATTTTCCTTTGCGCATCTCTCTTGTGCACAGGATGTGGCAGTTCCTCAAAGGCTTCCAAGAGTGAAATTATGGGTGGCGATGGTGGTGCAGTAGTAGGAGCGGGGATAAGTACGCCCGGAGGCAAGGATACCAAAAAAACGACTAAGGCCAAGTCTACCAAGAAGACAAGTAAAACCAAGGAAACCAAGAGCACCAAGAGCACAACAGCGAGCAAGGATACCAAGAAGAGTACAACTACCCGTACTTCAAGTGGATATTCCGTTAGTGACATTATGGAGCAAAAGGCAGCCGATATGGCCGAGATCGATGGTGTAAAGGTAGAAACCTTGACGGATGACAATGGATATAAGGCCATTAAAGTGACTTTCGACAGCGGAATTCTCTTCGAAAGCGGCAGTTATACCCTTAATGAGGCTGCAAAGGCCTCGCTATCAGAGTTTGTAGAAGAGATGAGGGATCTCCCCGAGACTAACATTACCGTCTACGGTCACACGGACAACACAGGTTCGGCAGCAGCAAATGAAAGAGTCTCTCTACAGCGTGCAAAGTCTGTTTCAGACTACCTCAAATCACTTGGCATAGGAGCTCATAGAATTGTTCATGAGGGAAAATCCTTTAGAGAGCCGATAGCAGATAACTCCACTGCAGCAGGTCGCAGGCTCAATCGCCGTGTGGAGGTATTTGTTTTTGCCAATGCGAGAATGATTCAGCAGTCGAGATAAGAAATTCCCTTGAACAAAAGATGAGACGCCTCTTTCCAGGACTCTTAATGGCACTATTGCTTCTGCTGCCTTCTTGTGCGAGAATCAATACGGGCATGACTGACGGAACCTATTTCTACCCTCTTGAGCCCTTTACCGGCGTCAAGGTGGGGGATGATGTCTTTACCAGGATTTATGTGCAGCCCGGGGAACCCGGTATTGAGATTACCTGTGATGAGAATTTACGCAATTACATCTATGGCAAGATTCTGAACGGGGTTTTGCATTTCGGCGTAAGAAGCAATGTCGTTCCGGGGACGAGCGTGGATATGGAGGTGAGGATTTACACCGAGTCGCTCAGCTATCTCGAAGTTGCAGACAACACGCGCGTCGGCGTTTACGGAGATGTTACCGGCGACCTTGAAATAAAATTGACAGATCATAGTAACGTAAGGTGCAATTCCCTTGATTTGGACAATCTGACTATCAATGCCACCGGAGGTGGAGCAGTATTGAAGGGCAAGGCTCGTAAGGCGGTCATGAAATGCTATTCAGGGGCTTCCGTTATGGATTTCAATTTGTCAATAGAGGATCTTATCATCTATATGTCCGGTGCCAGCAGAGCTGAACTTTCTGTAAACAACACGATTAATGCAGATTTGAGAGGAGGCAGCACGTTCACCTACAGGGGCGATGCATATGTACAATCTGAGAAGCTCAGCGGAGGCTCTGTGCTTCGTAAAGAGTAAAAATTCTTGGAAATCGTTATGAATTTGATTATTTTTGCGGATTGCGTTAAACATAGTTTAACAGGTCCGCAAAATTGCTTTTTAGTTAGAACAATTAAATTATCTATAATATGAAAAAAAACATTTCTCTTAAGGATGCCGTTGCAATGGTAAAAGACGGCTCTACAATTATGATTGGAGGCTTTCTCGGTACCGGAGCTCCTGCGCAGTTAATTGATGCTCTTGTGGAGAGCGGAGTTAAGGATCTTACAGTCATAGCCAACGATACCGTGTTTGACGGCAAGGGCTGGGGCAGGTTGATTGAGAATCGCCAGGTAAAGAAAATCATAGCCTCATATATTGGCGGAAACGCCGCATCTATTGATCAGATGAATTCAGGTGAAACTGAAGTTGAGTTCGTTCCACAAGGCACTCTTGCAGAACGTATTCGTGCAAAGGGTGCTGGACTTGGCGGTGTGTTGACACCTACAGGTCTTGATACTATCGTGGAGCAAGGCAAGAATAGAATCACTATCGACGGTAAGGATTATCTCATTGAGAAACCACTCGGCGCTGATTTCGCATTTATCGGCGGTTCAATTGTGGATGAGTCAGGCAATGTGTTCTACAGAGGCACTACGCGCAATTTCAATCCCAAAATGGCCCAGGCAGGCAATGTTGTGATTGTAGAGGCTGAAAAGGTAGTTCCCGTCGGTGAACTGGCTCCCGAAGTTATACATACCCCTTCTATTTTCGTGGATTACATCTATGTAAAACAATAATCAGACAATAACAGATATTTAAAGAAATTATTTATAAAGAAACTATCTATGGCAAACAAATCTATTATCAGAGTACGTATGAGCTCTCAGGATGCTCATTATGGTGGTAATTTAGTTGACGGCGCAAAAATGCTTCAACTTTTCGGTGATGTCGCTACCGAACTTTTGATCAAACGCGACGGCGATGAAGGTCTCTTCAAAGCTTATGATATGGTGGAATTTTTTGCTCCCGTGTATGCCGGTGAGTTTATTGAGGCAGTGGGTGAGATCGTTTCCGAAGGAAATTCTTCCAGAAAAATGGTATTCGAAGCACGTAAGGTGATTGTTCCCCGTCCCGATATAAGCGATTCAGCCGCTGACTTCCTGGAAGAGCCCATCGTTGTATGCCGTGCAAGCGGTACTTGTGTAACACCTAAATCCTGCCAGAGAAAATAATTATGGATAAACTAATTATTACAGCCGCCATCTGCGGCGCCGAGGTTACCAAGGAGCAGAATCCTGCGGTTCCCTATACTGTTTATGAAATTGTACGTGAGGCCAAATCGGCAGTTGATGCGGGTGCAGCCATCGTGCATCTCCATGTACGTGAGGATGACGGCACTCCTACACAGAGCAAGGCACGTTTCAAAGAGTGCATTGAGGCTATCTACAAGGTTTGCCCCGATGTCATACTTATCCCTTCCACCGGTGGTGCAGTAGGCATGACGGCAGAAGAAAGACTTCAGCCTACTGAACTTTTCCCTGAAATGGCTACCCTCGATTGCGGAACCTGCAATTTTGGTGACGAAGTGTTTGAAAATACAATGCCCATGATGCGCGAGTTCGGCAAAAGGATGCTCGAAAACAACATCAAGCCTGAGTATGAGTGCTTTGAAATGGGCCACCTCGATACAATACTCACCATGGCCCGCAAAGGTGAGGTGCCGGGTCATCCGATGCATTTCAACTTTGTTCTCGGCGTACCCGGTTGTACTTCAGCAACCATTCCCAATCTCTGCTGGCTCGTGAATGCAATTCCCGCAGGCAGCACCTGGTGTGCTACAGGTATCGGTCGTCACAATTACACCCTTGTTGCTCCGGCAATTTCCATGGGAGGTCATGTGAGAGTCGGATTTGAAGACAGTCTCTATCTCGGTAGGGGAGTCCTCGCTCAATCCAACGGAGAGCTTGTTGCAAAGGTTGTGAGACTGGCCAAAGAACTCGGCCGCGCTGTTGCGACCCCGGCTGAAGCACGCCAAATCCTTGGGTTAGCTCCAAGACAGTAAATTTTAAGACAATAATCTAATTAAATACAGCAATAATATACAATGAAAAAAGGTAACAAATATGGAACGCACCGCGTAATTGAGCCTAAGGGCGTTCTCCCTCAGCCGGCAGATAAGATTGACAACAACATGGACGAAATCTATGACAACGAGATTCTCATTGATGTTCAGACTCTAAATATCGACTCGGCTTCATTTACCGACATAGCCAACTTCTGCAATCACGACAAGGAGGAAATGAAGAAAGAGATACTCCTTAATGTAGAGCTCCAGGGCAAGCACCGCAACCGTCGTACGGGTTCCGGTGGTATGCTTCTCGGCAGAGTTGAAAAAATCGGTGATGCTCTTATCGGCAAGACCGATTTAAAGGTAGGTGACAAGATTGCCACTCTCGTTTCCCTTTCACTGACTCCCCTTCGCATCGACGAGATTCTGGAGATCCGCGAAGATGTTGACCAGGTGGATATCAAGGGCAAGGCCATTCTCTTCGAAAGCGGTATCTATGCAAAAATTCCTACGGATATGCCCGAAAAACTGGCTCTTTCCGCTCTGGACGTTGCAGGTGCTCCCGCTCAGACGGCAAAACTTTGCAGGCCAGGTGATACGGTTCTCATCATCGGCGGTGGCGGAAAATCAGGTATGCTCTGCTGCTACGAGGCAAAGAAACGCGTAGGCGTAACGGGCAAGGTAATCGGTATGGGACATAGCGAAAGGTCAACCCAGCGTATGCGTGATCTCGGTTTCTGTGATGAGGTATTTGCAGGCAATGCAAATGATCCCATTGCAATGTATGAGAAAATTTACGAGCTTACTGACGGCAAAATGGCCGATGTGACCATCAATAACGTAAACGTTCCCGATACGGAGATGACTTCAATTCTTTGCACCAAGAACGATGGTATTATCTATTTCTTCTCTATGGCGACCAGCTTTACAAAGGCAGCTCTCGGTGCAGAAGGTGTAGGTAGCGACGTGACCATGATTATCGGTAACGGCTATACCAAGGGACATGCCGAAATCACCCTCCAGATACTCAGAGATAGCGAAAAACTGAGAAAGATATTTACCGAACTTTATGCATAAATTGAGGATATGAATGTATCAAGAAGAAAAGAACTCTTTCCTGAAGTAACCGATGCCCAGTGGGATGACTGGAAATGGCAGGTAAAAAACAGGATCGAGACTCTTGACCAACTCAAAAAGTACGTTAAACTTACTCCCGAGGAGGAAGAGGGTGTCAAAAAGACACTCTCTACCCTCAGGATGGCAATTACCCCTTATTATATTTCACTCATCAACCCTGATGACTCCAACGATCCCATTCGCAAACAGGCAATTCCTACAGCTGCAGAGACGCATCAGGCAGCAGCGGATCTTCTCGACCCTCTCCACGAGGATGAGGATTCTCCGACTCCCGGTCTTACCCACAGATATCCGGACAGAGTGCTGCTTCTTATCACAGATATGTGCTCTATGTACTGTCGCCACTGTACCAGAAGGCGTTTTGCAGGACAGAAGGATGCCGAGAGTCCCAGTGAGAGGATTGACAATGCTATAGAGTATATAGCCCGCACTCCTCAGGTGAGAGACGTGCTACTTTCCGGAGGCGATGCTCTTATGGTCAGTGATGCCAAACTCGAAGATATAATTAAGAGGCTACGCGCAATCCCTCATGTGGAGATTATCCGCATCGGCTCGAGAGTACCTGTGGTATGCCCGCAGCGTATAACCGATGATCTGGTCAACATGCTTAAGAAGTATCATCCCATATGGCTTAACACACACTTCAATCATCCCAACGAGGTGACTGAAGAGTCTGCCGGGGCTTGCGCCAGACTTGCAGATGCAGGTGTTCCTCTCGGAAACCAGTCAGTACTCCTACGTGGCATCAACGATTGCGTTCACGTGATGAAGAAACTTGTTCACGAACTTGTGAAGATTCGCGTGCGTCCCTATTATATTTACCAGTGCGACCTTTCAATGGGTCTGGAGCATTTCCGTACTCCTGTTTCAAAGGGTATCGAGATTATGGAGGGTCTCAGGGGCCATACTTCGGGTTATGCTGTACCTACTTTTGTAGTAGATGCTCCCGGTGGCGGTGGCAAGACTCCCGTTATGCCTCAGTATGTGATATCACAGGCTCCGGGCAAAGTGGTTCTGCGCAACTTTGAAGGCGTAATTACCACCTATACAGAGCCGGACGAGTATCACTTCGAATGTACTTGCGAGGAGTGTCGCAAAGAGAAAATGAAACCGCTTGAAGGGGTTGTTTCCCTGCTGGAAGGTCAGAAGATGGCTATTGAGCCTGCATTCCTCCAACGCAAAGAGCGCAGCAAGCACTAGGATTATGCCCTTTATAGATGAGATACTCAAATACCGCAGCGTATCTATTGTCGGGCTTGAGAAGAATACAGGCAAGACAGAGTCTCTCAACTATATCATCAACAGGCTGCCAACCGATTATTTTTCGGTAGCGGTGACATCAATCGGACTTGACGGGGAGTCACTGGATCAGGTGACTTCCACCGCCAAACCCGAGATTACTATGAAAGAAGGGATGTTTTTCGGCACTAGCGAAAAACACTATCGGGAAAGGAAGATCCTTTCCGAATTGTATGATGTGAGCGATGTGACCACAGCTTTGGGGCGTGTGGTAACTGCAAAAGCACTTCAGGAGGGTAAAATCCTCCTTTCCGGTCCATCTTCCGGAAGTGCGCTTAAAAGATGGATGAGTTCATTGAATAATTTCGGTATAGACCTGATACTGGTGGACGGAGCCCTTTCGAGACTAAGCACGGCATCTCCTGCTATAAGCGAAGCAATGGTACTTTCGACCGGAGCTGCTTTTTCAGCCAATATCAAGGATTTGGTAGCCAGGACATCGTTTGTTGTTGACCTGATCAATCTTCCCTTCTTTACCGGCAAGGAAACGGAAACGGAAATTTCTTCCTTTTCCGACCTCGGTACGGATGCTATCAGAAACCACACCGTGATAGGGGTGGAAGGTGCACTGACGAACAGATTGCTTCAAGCGGTCAAGAATGAACTTCCTAAAGGCGAAAAAGAGCTGGTAGTCCACGATTTCACCCGCATTTTCGTCTCCCCGGACCTCTACAGATCCTTTATCAGGAGGGGAGGCAGGATATCGGTGCGGATGAAGAGCAAATTAATAGCTGTCTGTGTCAATCCTGTGGCTCCCAACGGCATCGTACTCGATTCCGATCTTTTGTGCAGTGCACTCTCCGCAGCTATAGGTCTGCCTGTATATGATATAGTGAAGGATAGAGATAAATATGACGTTTAAAGAGATAATAGATACACCATGCGGCATCCGCTATTGCTTCGATTTGCTCGAACTGCAGTCAGGTTATGCCCGCAAATATCTCCTCGACAGCAGGATGATGACAACTGCCGAAGAGATAGTGGAAGCATATGCCTCTCTGGACAAATTCACTTCTTTGCTCGAAAGAGAACCCTCTCTGATACAAAATCTCCAATTCAGGCTTCAGGGATTACGTAACATTTCCAATACCCTCATTTCGCTGGAGGAGGGATCTGCGCTGGATGATATCGAATTTTTTGAAATCAAGCATCTCGCTCTGCTGGGAGATGAGGTGAAACAGCTCTTCTCCAAGTCGGAAATCTCCAATGAGTGGACCACGTTCGATCTCGACAATATAATCCGTATTTTAGATCCTGACGGCCTCAAAATAGGTACTTTCTATGTCTATGACTCCTATTCCATGGAGGTACGTAAGCTCAGAAGGGAGCTCGAGAATGATCCTGACAATGAAGATCTGAGAGAGAGGTTGCTAAATGAGGAAGAGAGAATAAAAAGGGTTCTTTGTAATTTGCTCCGACCTTATGCAACGGAATTGACCAATCTGTTACATGCTCTTGCTGAGTTGGACATTGTTATTTCCAAGGCAATTCAGCGTAAAAAGGAGTCATTTACAATTCCTACCGTAGGTAGCAGTTCTTCCTTCGAGGGGATGTTTCATCCGGAGGTCAAAGCCATTCTTGCTCAAAAGGGAAAAGTATTCCAAAGAATATCTTTCAGCTACCAACCCGGAGAGCCCGGTATCATAATAGGAGCCAATATGGGTGGCAAGACGGTAGCTTTGAAAAGCCTTTGTCTCTGCCAGTATCTCTTCCAGTTTGGATTTGCAGTTCCTGCGCTCAAGGCTGAGATGGTGCCGGCAGAGAATATAGTCTTCTGTTTCGGTGACGATCAGGATCAACAGAAGGGATTATCCTCCTTTGCAGCTGAAATGTTGCGCATCGACCGTATGATTTCTTTGGTGGAGAGCGGAGCCAAGACTCTGGCACTCGTTGACGAACCGGCACGTACGACCAATCCTACGGAAGGAAGTGCACTGGTCTCTTCTCTGCTCAGAATACTCAGTAATTGTCCAAATCTTTCTCTCGTGCTCACAACTCACTACAATGTGGACAGTGACGCACGATGCTGGAGAGTGAAGGGTCTGGTAGAGGATAAAGAGGGCTCTGATAGGCTTATAATGGACTATTCGCTAACTGAGTCATCTGACAATGAGGTACCCCACGAGGCTCTCAATATAGCCCGTAAACTGGGAATCAGCTCAAAATGGCTCGAAGAGGCAACAAAAATCCTCGACACACAATAAACTACCCACTACCCACTACACACTACACACTAAAGACTATTTTATTACTACAAACTACTAACTACACACTACACACTATTTAATTATGCAAAGCAAATTAGGATTGGATTTCAAGAAAGTCGACTATGCACGCTCTCTGGCAAAGAATATTGCGGACGACGTGCAGGCTTTCGTAGAGTCTTATACCACGGTCGCCGTGGAAAGGACTCTATGCCGACTTTTGGGCATTGATGGTGTCGATGAAAATCAGGTGCCGCTCCCAAATGTCGTTGTAGATGAACTCAAGGGCAAAGGTGTTTTGAATCAGGGTGTGCTTTTCTATATCGGGAACGCAATGGTTCAGACCGGACTCTCGCCTCAGCAGATTGCAGAAGGGGTTTCGTCCGGCACTATTGACCTTGTAAGGATAGAAGTAGTTGATAAAAAGAAAATAGATGAGATTCTCCGGCCTGTAATTAATGGTTCGATTGATCGTATTCGTGCAAGACGCGAGCGTCGAAATCACTATTTGAATACAATAGGCGAGGGGCCTAAACCATATATCTATGTAATCGTAGCTACCGGTAATATATACGAAGATGTAGTTCAGGCCGAGGCAGCAGCACGCCAGGGGGCAGATATTATAGCCGTAATCCGCACTACCGGACAGTCGCTCCTCGATTATGTGCCTTATGGAGCTACTACTGAAGGCTTCGGTGGTACATATGCTACACAAGAGAACTTCCGTATTATGCGTGAGGCACTTGATAAGGTAGGAGAGGAGCTGGGACGCTATATTCGCCTCTGTAATTATTGCTCAGGACTCTGTATGCCTGAAATCGCCATTATGGGTGCTTTTGAAGGCCTTGATGTGATGCTCAACGATGCTCTCTACGGAATTCTTTTCAGGGATATCAATATGCAGAGGACTTTTGTGGATCAGTTTTTCTCCCGTGTTATCAACGGATTTGCAGGTGTTATCATAAACACCGGTGAGGACAACTACCTTACCACATCAGATGCGGTGGAAGCTGCGCATACAGTACTTGTATCAGACTTAATAAATGAGCAGCTCGCACTGCTGGCAGGTCTTCCTGAGGAGCAAATGGGTCTGGGACACGCATTCGAGATGGATCCCGAACTCGAAAACGGATTTCTCTATGAACTGGCACAGGCGCAGATGACCCGTGAAATTTTTCCAAAGGCACCTTTGAAATATATGCCTCCCACCAAATTTATGACCGGAAACATCTTCAAGGGACACATTCAGGATGCTCTCTTCAATATGATCGGTATCTGGACCAATCAGGGTATCCAGCTTCTGGGTATGCCTACTGAGGCCGTCCACACTCCCTTTATGAGTGATCGTTACCTTGCTATCGAAAATGCTAAATATATATTCGGAAACATGAAGGATATCGGTGACGAAGTTCAGTTCAAAGAGGGTGGTATTATACGCAACAGGGCAGCCAAAGTGCTTGATGATGCAGTGGAGCTTTTGGAAAAAATAGTGGCCGAAGGTCTTTTCAATGCCCTTGAAAAGGGTATTTTCGGTGATGTTAAACGTCCAAAGAATGGCGGTAAAGGTCTTGACGGCGTATGCCAGAAAGGCGAAAATTATATGAATCCATTTGTAACATTAATGAAAGGAGTAAAATAATATGAGCTGCGGATTATATTCAATGTCTGACAAGGAATTCGACAAGACTCTTGATCTGACCAAGGTAAAGCCCTACGGCGACACAATGAACGATGGAAAGGTGCAACTTAGTTTCACTCTTCCGGTTCCTGCTAGTGCAGAGGCAACCGAAGCTGCTAAGCAGCTGCTAAAAAGTATGGGCTTTGAAAACCCTCTCGTAGTATATTTCCGCGAGCTCACTCCGGGATATACTTTTTTCAACTGCTACGGCAGCACGGTACATACTGTGGACTTTACATCGATTTATGTTCCGAAAGTTGAATCGACTGTAATGGATATGGATCAAACCGATAACTTCATCCGAGAGAATATCGGTCGTAAATTGGTGGTTGTGGGGGCATCAACAGGTACTGATGCTCACACTGTGGGTATTGATGCGATTATGAATATGAAGGGCTATGCCGGTCACTTTGGTCTTGAGCGTTACGATATGTTTGAGGCCTATAACCTCGGCAGCCAGGTTCCCAATGAGGAGTTCCTTGCAAAAGCCATTGAACTCAATGCGGATGCGCTGCTCGTCTCCCAGACAGTTACCCAGAAGGATGTTCATATCAAAAATATGACGGAACTTGTGGAGTTGATGGAGGCGGAAGGTCTGCGTGACAAGATGATCCTTGTATGCGGAGGCCCCCGTATTTCCCACGAACTGGCCAAAGAGCTGGGATATGATGCGGGTTTCGGCATGAACACTTATGCAGATGATGTCGCCTCATTCATTGTACAGGAATTGGTTAAGAGAATGTCAATAAAATAAACGATTATTAATTATTAAAACAGTTATACTATGATGGACAGAAATCAAATGAGAGAAGTTATTGCCAGAAGGGCAGCTCTCGAATTAAAAGACGGTGACGTTGTAAATCTGGGTATCGGTATCCCCACTGCAATTCCCTCTTATCTTCCCGAAGGTGTCAATGTAATACTTCAATCGGAGAATGGTCTTGTAGGCATGGGACCCGCTCCTGAAGAAGGTAAAGAGGACAAGGACTATATCAACGCCGGAGGTGGCCACATTACTTATACACCCGGTGCTTATGCTTGCTCCTCAGCCGATTCATTCCTTATCATCAGAGGAGGTCACGTACATGCAACTTTCCTCGGTGCAATGCAGGTAGACGAGAAAGGTAATCTTGCCAACTGGATGATTCCGGGCAAGAAAACTCCCGGTATGGGCGGTGCTATGGATCTTATCGTTGGTGCCAATTATGTGATTGTTACAATGGAGCATACTGCAAGAGGCAATTATAAGATTATGAAAGAGTGTACCCTCCCTCTAACCGCAGCCGGTCAGGTCAATTTGATTATTACCGAAATGGGGGTGATGAAAGTAACTCCCCAGGGACTTGTTCTTACTGAGATAAATCCTCTATATACAGTTGAACAGGTGCAGGAAGCCACTGAGGCAAAGCTTATAATTGCAGAGGATTTGAAACACATGTGTTAGATATCAGTTTTATTGAGATGTTAAATATTAAATATATAAAGTTATGAAAAAAGTATATATCGTAGCAGCAAAAAGAACTGCAATAGGTAAGTTTTTAGGATCGGTAGCCAACTTCACTCCTGGTGATCTGGGCGCAGTTGTTATTAAAAGTATTATGGAAGAAACCGGTATCAAACCCGAACAAGTTGATGAGGTAATCGGTGGTAACGTGCTTTCAGGCGGTCAGTTCCAGGGTGTTATACGTCAGGCATCAATCAAGGCAGGTATTCCCGCAGAGGTTCCTGCTTATGGAATAAATATGGTATGCGGTAGCGGTATGAAGGCGGTTATGAATGGATACAACGACATTCTTGTCGGAGATGCAGATGTTGTCATTGCAGGAGGTACCGAGGTTATGTCCAATGCCGGTTTTATCCTGGGTGCAAACCTACGCGGAGGCGCCAAGATGGGCGATCTTCAGGCTGTTGACCATATGGTTTGTGATGGTCTTACGGATGCTTTCAACAAATACCACATGGGTATCACCGCTGAAAATATAGCAGAAAAATATGGCATTACCCGTGAAGAGCAGGATGAATTCGGTTTTGCTTCACAGCAGAAAGCCATTAAGGCTGTTGATTCAGGTGTTTTTACAAAGGAAATCGTTCCCGTTGAAATCGTTACCAGAAAAGAGACAATTATTTTCAAGGATGATGAGTTTCCCAACAGAACCTCCACTCCGGAAAAGATGGCTAAACTCAGACCTGCATTCAAGAAGGATGGCACGGTAACAGCCGGAAACGCTTCAGGAATAAACGACGGCGCATCCTTTGTGATGCTTGTTTCTGAGGAAAAAATGAAAGAACTCGGTCTTACTCCCATGGTTGAAATCGTTGCAACAGGCCAGGGTGGAGTAGATCCTTCAGTAATGGGTCTTGGCCCTGTTCCAGCTATACGCAACGTCCTCAAAAAAGCCGGCAAGAAACTTCAGGATATGGAGCTTATCGAGCTTAATGAGGCATTTGCAGCTCAATCTCTCGGTGTTATCCGTGAACTTATCAAGGAACACGGAGTGACAAGAGAGTGGATCAATGAGCGCACCAACATTAACGGCGGTGCCATAGCCCTCGGTCACCCTATCGGAGCATCCGGTAACCGTATAATCGTCACCCTCATTCACGAAATGCTGTCAAGCGGCAAGAAACTCGGTCTTGCATCACTCTGTATCGGTGGTGGTATGGGAACAGCAATTATTTTACGTAACTTGTACTAAGTAAATAACATAAAAACACAAAATGAATTTTAATTTGACAAAGACTCAAGAACTCTTCAGGCAGATGATACATGAGTTCGCTGAGAAAGAGGTCAAACCTCTCGCAGCGGAGATCGATGAGCAGGAGCGTTTTCCTGAAGAGACTGTAAAGAAGATGGCAAAACTGGGCATCTTCGGTATCCCCATCCCCAAAAAGTACGGTGGTGCAGGTGGTGACAATATAATGTATTCCATAGCCGTGGAAGAGTTGTCTCGTTGCTGCGCTACTACAGGCGTAGTGGTTTCTGCTCACACATCTCTATGCGCGGTTCCCATTTTGGAGTTCGGCACGGAGGAACAAAAGAATAAGTATCTGCCTAAACTCGCCTCCGGCGAGTGGATTGGCGCATTCGGACTAACAGAGCCCAATGCAGGTACTGACTCTTCAGCGCAGCAGACCACAGCCGTCCTCGACGGTGATGAGTGGGTACTCAACGGAAATAAAATATTTATTACAAATGCGGGCCACGCAGCAGTCTATGTAATCATCGCCATGACTGACAAATCTCAGGGCAACAGAGGTATTTCGGCATTTCTGGTAGAGGCCTCTACTCCCGGATTCTGTGTGGGAAAGAAAGAACTCAAAATGGGTATCAGGGGTAGCGCCACGGCAGAACTGATCTTTGATAATTGCCGTATTCCGAAGGAAAATCTCTTGGGACAGGTTGGCAGAGGCTTCAGGATTGCTATGAAAACCCTTGACGGAGGCCGCATCGGTATTGCCGCACAGGCGCTTGGTATCGCCCAGGGTGCTTTGGATGAGACTGTCAAATATACAAAAGAGAGAAAACAGTTCGGTCGTTCAATTGCCAAATTCCAGAATACACAGTTCCAGATGGCTGACATGAAGACTAAGATCGAAGCTGCACGTCTGCTCGTACGCAGCGCTGCCTTCAAGAAAGATGAGGCTATTAAAAATGACAGGATAAGCTATTCTGCAGATGCTGCTATGGCAAAACTCTATGCTGCCGAAGTGGCAATGGAGGTTACTACAAAAGCCGTTCAATTCCACGGTGGTTATGGTTATACCCGTGAGTATCCGGTTGAGAGGATGATGCGTGACGCGAAGATTACCGAGATCTATGAAGGCACATCCGAGGTTCAGCGTATGGTAATTGCAGGTAATTTGTTTGGTAAAATTTGATAGGAGGAATAGATATGAAGATATTGGTATGTATAAAACAAGTTCCGGATACCACAGAAATCAGGATTGATCCGGTAACAAAAACCCTTGTACGTGAAGGTGTTCCTTCCATCATGAATCCCGACGACAAAGGCGGACTCGAATTGGCTCTCCGTTTCAAAGATAAGTTTGGCGCAGAGGTGACGGTTATCACTATGGGTCCTCCTCAGGCTGATCTAATTCTTCGTGAAGCTTTTGCGATGGGTGCAGACAGAGCCATTCTCCTTACAGACCGCAAGTTTGCAGGTGCAGATACACTTGCCACTTCCAACGCCCTTGCCGGTGCGGCAAGAACTCTCGACTGGGATCTAATAATTACCGGTCGTCAGGCTATCGATGGTGACACCGCTCAGGTAGGTCCTGAAATGGCGGAACACCTCAATATTCCGCAGATTTCTTATGTTGCAGGTATGGAGTATGACGGTAAAACTTTTACCGTCAAGAAACAGACTGAAGAGGGGCATCAAATCTTACAGTTTGAAGGCAAAGGTCTCTTAACAGTTCTCGCTCCCGCTTTTAAGTCACGTTATATGAGTGTCGGCGGTATCGTTGATGCTTATGACAGGGAAGTAGAAGTCTGGGGTGCCGACAAGGTTGACCTTGATGAGTCCAAACTCGGTTTGAAAGGCTCTCCGACTAAGGTTGTAAAATCATTCGCAAAGGAGTTGAAGCAGCCCGGTGTCATACATGAAGTCGATGCCGAGCAGGCAGTAGAGCTGATTGTAAGTAAACTTAAAGAGAAACATATCATCTAACCCGTTAAATTTGACTGAATATGGATAATACACAATATAAAAATGTTTTTGTCTTTGCAGAGCAAAGAGACGGTGTTGTACAATCTGTTGCTCTTGAACTTATAGGAAAGGCCCGTGACCTTGCGGCCGATCTTGGAGAAAAAGTTTTTGCAGTGCTTCTGGGCAAGGGTATTGCCTCTTCTGCAAAGAAACTTGTAGAGTATGGAGCCGATACGGTAATTGTCGTAGATAATGATAATCTAAGGGATTATATAACTGAACAATACACACAGGCAATGTATCAGGTGGTCGTAGAGTATAAGCCCGCAATATTGTTGTTTGGCGCTACAACCATCGGCCGTGACCTGGCTCCCCGCGTAGCTGCTCGTCTTGGCACAGGTCTCACTGCAGACTGTACCAAACTTGAGATATCGGAAGATACGAAGGAATTTCAGATGACGCGTCCGGCATTTGGAGGTAACCTGATGGCCACTATCATGTGTCCTGATCACAGGCCACAGATGTCGACCGTACGTCCCGGTGTAATGCAGAAATGCACTCCCGATGTTTCGCGCAAGGGTGAAATAATCAACTTCTCTCCCAAGTTCGAATCCTCAAAATTCAGCGTGAAGCTTGTTAAAACCGTAAAAGAGGAAAAAGCCAGCGTAGATATTTCTGATGCCAAAATCCTCGTTTCAGGTGGTAGGGGAGTGGGTTGTGTTGCCGGATTTGACAAACTCCGTGAGCTTGCTGCAGTTATCGGTGGAGAGGTGTCATCTTCACGTGCAATGGTGGATGCAGGCAATATGCCTCACGACCGTCAGGTAGGACAGACAGGTAAGACCGTACGTCCCGATGTCTATTTCGCTCTCGGTATCTCAGGGGCTATACAGCACCTTGCAGGTATGGAGGAGTCGGAATGCATCATTGCAGTAAACAAAGATAAATTCGCCCCCATTTTTGCAGTTGCGGATCTGGGTATCGTAAGCGACCTTAACACAGTCATTCCATTGCTCACCGAACGCCTTAAAAAAGAGATGGCGAAATAATCCTTAGAGACTCTAAGGAATCTAATCAAAAAGTAGAGCCCGGTACAATTATGATGTGAACCCCGAAAGTCAGACAACAAACTTTCGGGGTTCATGTCACATACCGAGCTCAATTTCAATGCTATATCTTAAACAACATTCCGCCGATGTTGTCGCGGGAGGCTCCGGTGACTGAGGAGAGGCAGCTTGGCTGGTCTGCCATATAGAGAGCCCCTAAAAGGGCGAAAATAAGGGCTTCTTTATATTCGATGATGATCCGGTCGGGAATTACGATTTCGCAGCCTGTAAGGGCTGAAATGCGCTTAATAAGGAATTTATTGAATGCTCCGCCTCCGGTAATGAGCAAACGCTTATCCGGTGAGGTGACGCGTGACACCTGGAATGCGGCATGTTCGCTGAAAGTACGCAGTCTGTCAGCTAAAGAGAGGCCATATTTATCAATCATAGGGAATATGAGCTTTTCGACCCATTCGCGTCCGAGTGATTTTGGACCCTCTGTGTGATAGAATTCAAGAGCATTAAGTTCTTCGAGAAGTGGCTGACAGATCACTCCGCTACGAGCAATATCCCCGTCCTTGTCATATTCAAGACCGATTCGACGAGTATAACGGTTGAAGACATAATTGACCGGACTGATATCAAATGCCACCCGTTGACCCTCTTTTTCAAAGGAAATATTGGAAAATCCGCCGATATTGAGACAATAATCGTAGTCGGAGAAGAGCATTCTGTCGCCTATGGGCACCAGCGGGGCACCCTGACCACCCAGCATTATATCCAATCTGCGGAAATCCGACACAGTGGGGATGCCGGTTTCAGCTGCAATTGCAGCGCCGTCACCGATCTGATACATAACTTTCTTATGCGGTTCGTGGAATATCGTATGTCCGTGGGAAGCTATTATATCAGGCTTTACGCCGAATTCCTCCATAAAGAGATTAACTTTTTCCCCGAGAAATTTCCCATAAGCACTGTGAAATGTGATAAAATCGAGTGCACTCATCTGCTGTGCACCTGTTCCAAGGATATATTTCATGTCGTCAGGATAGCTGTAACCACAGGCACAGTCGATCGTAAAATCCCATTTTCCGTTTTTACGGGTAAAAGTACAGCAGCAGACATCAAGTCCGTCAAGCGAGGTGCCTGACATCAGGCCGATGGATTGAATCTTAAAATCGGGAGTCATAATATTCTGTATTGGGTGTTTATAAATATAACTAATAATGAACGGGGGAGCAACAATAAAGCGCGGATGCTAAATATAATAGGCTGCCTGTTGGATTTTTTGCACCAGAAGGGGGTTGAGTGTATCGGAATATTCGTCCAAAAATAGCTCTACCTCATCTTTAGCCTCCTTCGAATGGTGTCCTCCAAGTAGCGCCGAACACCAGTTGGTGGGGAAGAATATGTCTCCGGTGATCTGTATTTCTTCCAAAATCTCAAGTGCAGGGCTGATATACGCAAGAGCCTCCTGCTGTCTGAGCGGATGATTCAGAAGACGCAATACTGTTAAGGTCCAGGGTTCAACTTCACGGTTTTCCACCATTAATAGAGATTGAAAGCACTCCCCGCGGGCTTCCTGCGTTGATGACAGAGCAGGTGCTATATAGTCAAATTGTGCAATGAGGTCAGGGTGGGAGAGGCGTTCCCTTTGTTTTGCAATAAATTGCGGTGCCATCTCTTCTTTTCTGACAGCAAGTTGCTGGCAAAGCTGGGTGAGATCTGCGTTTGTCAGCTGGAAACAGGTGAAACTACTCGGTTCAAAAAAGGCCTGTAGCAACATCTTTGTAGTATATTCCGAGTGAGGAGCGTTCAACAGTGCGCTGAAAGCGGCTCTACGGCAACTTTCGGATTGGGATTTAGATACAAGTTCTGTCAAACGCGATTCCCATTCGGTTTGCTGCAGGTTGTTTTCTTTCCAGAGAATGGCTCCCAGTTGGGAGATAGCCCGTCTGAATACGAGCGTATTTTGGGAAGAATCCTCTTTTGACAATGATGCGAGGCAATCGAGCAAGAATAATGTATAATCAAAGCCGGAAATCTTCTTGTTGAGATAATTCTCATAGAGAATAACGAGCGCAGAGGCCTTTTCAGATGGTGTTAAGGGCTTTTCCACAACATTAGTCATCAAAGTGACTGAAAGCTCCTCCGAGAGCTCGTAAAAGCCGTAATTAAGGCCATTCAGGTCAAGCTGTGCAAGAGAATCTACTTTATAATGAGGCATTCCGGGCTTGTGAACCCAGTCATGGCTCCATGCGGCAAGATCTTCATCGGTATATTTATCCAGAATGGCTATAAGGCCCTCCCAGTCTGCATTTCCGTATGCATATTGATGGAGATATTCACGAATACCGGTCTTGAATGATTCAGGATCCATCTTGCGTGCAAGCATCTCCATTACGATAGGAGCTTTGTTGTAAATAATGTTGCCATAAATAAGTCCTGCATCCTTAAGATTGGCAAGCGGCTGTTTAATGGCATTGGCTCCTTCAGTACGGTCGACGGAGTATGCGGCAGAAGCATAATCGAGAAATGTGAATGAATTATCCACATCGGGATATTTTTCGGCAGAGATCAAGGCTGCAAAATAGTTGGCAAACACTTCTTTTGTCCAGACATCGTCAAACCATTTCATTGTCACATAATCGCCGAACCACATATGGGCCGTTTCATGTGCAATCAGACTGAACCTGTTCATCTTTTCTGCAATACCGGCGCCCTTTTCAAGAAATATACGGCGGTCATTATACAGCGTTGCCCCTGTATGTTCCATACCTCCATATTGAAAGCCCGGTAGGACTATACAGTCATACTTTGCGAAAGGATAGGGGATAGCGGTATATTCTTCAAGCCATTCCAGAGAGTAAAATACTTCATCCAGTATGTCATCAATCTGGGAAAGCTTGTAAGGATCCGTTTCTCTATGGTAAAGTCCTATTGTACGGCCGGTTTCATCCCTTTTTTCAGCTTTTTCAAACTCTCCTGCTACAAAAGAGAAGAGATATGTGCTCAGAGGCTCTGTAGGGCGGAATGAATATGTAATCGTTTGATTATCAGCATTTGTAACACTTTCGTTAACCGGACTGTTGGCTATTGCTTTCCATTTATTTGGTACAGAGAGAGTTAGAATATAGGAGGCTTTTAGGTCCGGTTGGTCAAAACAGGGAAAGAGTGTACGTGCTCTGTCGGGTACCAACAGCGTGTACATAAAATTATCCCTTCTGTTGAGTGATTGTTTTCCTGCGGAAAATTTGATTCTTATGCTATTCCGGCCTTCCGGCAGAAGAGAGTAAGGTATGATAATATGTTCATTTTCAAATAGATAATCGCAATTCACGTTATTTAACTCTACGGAATGAAGCATTTCCGCCTTTTCCTTGAAGTCCACTACAAAAGGATAGTCACCCACTCTGTTGAAATCAAATGAAATAAGGATTTCCGATGAAATATCTTCACCAGCATTTTCCGAAATTTCAAATCTCAAGTCATAGTTGAGATTGGTTATTGTATTTTTCCTTAAATCAGCAAGTTCATAACTAACACCAGGTTCGGTTATTCCGGCAATATCCCATTTTTGGCAGCTTGCTGCCATTAGAGTCAGTGCCAGTGTCAAAATGATTACGCTTCGTATTTTCATAGCAAATTGATGATTGAAACAGCTTTAGCTATTAGCTATTGGCCATAAGCCGTTAACTTTTGGCCGTTGGAGATTCCTAGAACATAATTGTTTATTACATCAAAAGTTTCAGCGGAGAAATCGGATTTGAATCCTTTGATGTCGGAGGTAGTGACTATCTTGAGATACTCTTTCAGATAGAGGTCGGAGAGGGGATAGTAGCTCCAGTGCCATTTCTCTTCGCCATGTCCGGTGGTGCGCCCTTCACTGTATGGCTGGAAGAAGCCATATTTGTGTGCATTCTTTTTAAGCCACGCGTATGCCTTTTTCCCCTGAGGAGAGTTCCAGTAGGAGAGTTGTTTGGATATAAGATCTATTTCCGTACCCCAATGGTGTCGTGATGTGCCGGGGAGAGAGTTATATTTGAGAACTTTTTTAGCACACTCAATGCGATCGGGATATTTCTCTGAGTTTTCTTTGATTTTGGTCTCCCAGATATATTTCTGAGTGTAGAAATTTCGGGAGGCGGATGTCACCCGCAATGTGATGCCTTCAGCCTTTGCATCTGCATACATCTTCTCGAAGGCTGCCAGGACAGGTTTCTGAATATAGGAGTTCTCCTTGCTAAGTCCGGTATATTGGGATGGAATGTTTACAAAATTCGGGTCATCACTATAAGTGTATTTGCCTATCAGGAATTCCTTGGTCGGGTATGTGGAGTCTTTCCGGAGCATACCGCCTGTATTATCTGATGTAGAAACCTCCTTGTAGGGGGTTACGATGAGGGTTCCGTCATCAAGGACGCGTATCAAATTGTTCTTGATGTCATTTTCGGAGAGTTTTTTCATCAGTTGTGCTACGGAGTTGGTGGGGTCAGGCTCAGGGCCGCCTCCGGGTTTCATCTTGAAGGAGTGTATTTTTCCTCCGAGCAGCACTCCGTTGCGGTCAACCTGCACCTCCAGGATGGGGGAGTGGCCTCTGTTGCCGGTGACATTCATCCCGGTTGTGGTGCAGAAGTTGCCCAGACTGTAGGCAATTATTCTGCCCTTGTAGCCCTCTATGGCACGAGTTACATGAGGGCCATGGCCGAATACTATGTCTGCACCCAGATCGATGCACAGGTGTGCGAATTTTCTCAGATCGCCCCTGTTTTCTCCGTGAAAATATTCAGTTCCGTAGGGGAGAGGATTGCAGTGGCTGCCTTCATCACCCCCGTGAAATGACACGATAAGTATGTCACTATTGGCTTTTACCTCTTCGATAATTTCGCGAACGAGTTTCTCATTGGTATGTTTGAGAACATAGGAGTTGTAGCCGAAGGCGCAAAATCCGAATTTTACCCCTTTAACCTCTTTATATGCGCTCCTGCATTCGGGCAGACCTGCATATCCTATACCGACCTTGTCAAGATTGGCCATGGTCTCGGCCCTTCCCGTAGCGGAGAAATCATTTATATGGTTGTTGGCCAGGCAGATGAAATCAAAACCGGCATCAGCGAGATGTCTGCGATATTCCGGGGGCATTTTGAATGCATAAGAACGGTTATTGGAAAGGCTTTTGGTGCAGGTTCCGCCTACACACATAGCCCCTTCGAGATTACCGGCGGCAATGTCGGCCCTACGCAGGATATCACGTGTATGGTCAAACAGATTGTTTCCGTCGTTAGCCGGGAGACGTTTTTTGGGATATGTGTTGCCGAGCATAATGTCACCTACAACCGCTACTGTAAGTGTGTCTGTAGTTGCCCACAGTGGTGTAGTCAGCGATAACAAAGCCAGCAAAAGTGGAAATATGATATATCTTTTCATCTCTTCAATTTGTCTAAAATGCAAAGATACTTATTTTTCACCTCTTATTCTTACATGGAGTACGAAGTGGTCTGAAAGTTGTTTGTTTCTTATATCTCTATTCAATCTTGCCGTATGGGTATTACAAATTGTTTTCTTCACCTATTGTTATTACATTTGTATACATTTTGAACAAGTTATGAAAGGAATCGTATTAGCAGGCGGTAGCGGCACTCGCCTTTATCCCATAACCAAAGGGGTGAGCAAACAGATGCTCCCTATCTATGACAAGCCGATGGTATATTATCCGATATCAGTTCTTATGCTGGCCGGGATCCGAGAAATTCTGATTATCTCAACTCCACAGGATCTTCCGGGATTCAGACGTCTTCTGGGTGACGGCAGCGACTTCGGAGTGCGTTTTGAATATGCTGAGCAGCCCTCACCTGACGGTATTGCGCAGGCATTCATAATAGGAGAGGAGTTTATCGGTAAAGAGAGCGCCTGCCTTGTTCTCGGTGACAATATATTCCATGGAGCGGGCTTCACCGGCATGCTGAAAGAGGCAGTGCGAGCTGCTGAAGAGGATTCTAAGGCTACGGTATTCGGATATTGGGTAGCGGATCCTCAGCGCTATGGTGTGGCTGAATTTGATGAAGAGGGCAACTGTCTCTCCATTGAGGAAAAACCTGCCGTTCCCAAATCCAATTATGCAGTAGTTGGACTCTATTTCTATCCCAACAAAGTGGTGGAAGTAGCGAAGAATGTCAAACCCTCGGCACGCGGCGAAATAGAGATTACAAGTGTCAATCAGTGCTTTCTCCGGGATGGAGAACTCAAAGTTCAAACACTCGGACGGGGATTTGCCTGGCTTGACACAGGCACACACGATTCCCTGAGTGAAGCATCTACATTCGTAGAGGTCATAGAAAAGCGTCAGGGACTCAAAATAGCCTGTCTGGAGAGCATTGCCTACAACAAAGGATGGATTACCGAGGAAAAAATGCGTGAAGTTGCCCAACCGATGATTCGCAACCAATACGGACAATATTTGATCAGGATAATAGAGAGTAAGAAATAATTACAAAAACAATATGCAAAGCATCATCATAACAGGTGGAGCCGGATTTATCGGATCGCACGTGGTGCGTCTCTTTGTCAACAAGTATCCGGATTATAGAATTATAAATGTGGATAAACTCACATATGCCGGCAATCTGGCCAATCTCGAGGATATCGAAAATGCCCCAAATTATCGCTTTGTGCGTGCTGATATCTGCGATTTTAATGCAATGTGTGCCCTTATGTGGGAGGAAAAGGTTAATGGCATCATACATCTTGCTGCTGAATCTCACGTTGACCGCTCAATAAAAGATCCTTTTACCTTTGCCCGTACAAATGTGATGGGTACTCTCTCCTTGCTTCAGGCGGCCAGGCTCTGCTGGGAGTCTCTTCCCGAGAAATATGAGGACAAACGCTTCTACCATATCTCTACAGATGAGGTATATGGTGACCTTGAAATCACACATCCTGAAGGAATAAAGTCTCCATTTGCCGATATGACATCTCCTTCAGGGCACAATCTTGCATTCGGCACCGAGTTCTTCCTCGAGAGCACACCGTACAATCCTCATTCGCCCTATTCCGCTGCCAAGGCGGCTTCAGACCACTTTGTACGTGCATTCCACGATACCTATGGGATGCCGACCATAGTCACCAATTGTTCCAACAACTATGGGCCATATCAGTTCCCTGAAAAGCTTATTCCGCTCTTCATCAACAATATCCGCAAAAGAATACCTCTTCCCGTATATGGTAAAGGGGAGAATGTCCGCGACTGGCTCTATGTAGAGGATCATGCCAGGGCCATTGACCTGATTTTCCATCAAGGGAAGGTGGGAGAGACCTATAATATCGGCGGATTCAATGAGTGGAAAAATATAGACCTGATCAAGGTCATAATCGCAACTGTGGATCGTCTGCTGGGCAATTCCGAAGGATATTCGCTCGACCTTATTACATTCGTCAAAGACCGTGCAGGCCACGATCTGCGTTATGCCATAGATTCCAGGAAACTACAAAAAGAGTTGGGATGGGAACCCTCACTGCAATTCGAAGAGGGTATAGAACGGACTGTACGCTGGTATCTGGACAATCAGGAATGGATGGACAGAATCACCTCAGGTGACTACGAACGCTATTACGAGGAGATGTACAATAAAAGATAGGGGAGAGGTATTATTCTCCAAAATCGATACGGGGCTGGCAAAGGTCTCGCAAACGTGTTTCAAAGTCAAGCATATAGGAACATCCGCGATCACAAGGGCGCGCCTCGCGCGCACCTGTCATACAAAGGTTACCGTTAAGAAAGAGGCAGCTCATCCTGTGAGCCTCCATAGCAAATCTGATAAATTCTTCCTTTTTCATATATGCTTTTCGGATGAACAAATATATCTCTTTTATTCCATTTTTGCAAAGAATAAAGAAGGCTCATTCCCACTCGATGGTAGCGGAGGGTTTGGGTGAAATGTCGTAGCAAACGCGGTTGATATGGGGGACTTCATTCAGAATGCGTTCCGTTACATGCTTCAGAAATTCCCAGTCCAGCGGCTCGATGGTAGCCGTCATGGCATCTACGGTATTGACGGCACGGATAATCACCGGCCAGTCATAAGAACGGGCATTGTTGCGTACGCCGACTGATTTGAAATCGGGGACAACCGTGAAATATTGCCATACTTTCTTGTCAAGCCCTGCTTTGGCAAACTCTTCACGGAGTATTGCGTCGGATTCGCGAACCGCCTCCAGACGGTCGCGTGTAATGGTTCCAAGACAGCGTACTCCCAGACCCGGGCCGGGGAAAGGCTGACGGAATACCATTTCGTGCGGAAGACCCAGTTCGAGCCCGCAGGCGCGTACCTCATCTTTAAACAAATGTTTGAGCGGCTCTACCAGTTCGAATTGCAGATCTTCCGGAAGACCGCCTACATTGTGATGTGATTTGACACATTTGGCAGTCTTGGTTCCAGATTCTATAATATCGGGATATATGGTGCCTTGAGCCAAGAATTCAATTCCTTTGAGCTTTCGAGCCTCTTCTTCGAATACCCTTATGAATTCACTGCCGATAATCTTTCTTTTCTGCTCAGGATCTGCTACATTTTCCAGTTTTGAAAGAAATCTCTCAGTGGCGTCGACATAGATGAGATTTGCACCGAGACGATTGCGGAACAGGTCCTCAACATTCTCGGACTCGTTTTTTCTCATAAGGCCGTTATTGACATGTACACATACCAGGCGATCGCCAATGGCTTTTAGCAGAAGAGCGGCAACTACGGAACTGTCAACTCCACCTGAGAGTGCAAGCAACACTTTGCGGTCACCTACCTGTCTGCGAACGAGTTCAACTTGATCGGCAACGAAATTGGCCATATTCCAGTTGGCTTCCGCCTTGCAGGTCTCAAATACGAAATCCTTCAGGGCTTTCTGAACAGCTGATTCGTCCGAAGTGAACTCATTTAACCTAAGATCGCAGAGAGCTCTCTCGTGTCCGGCAGCAATTACAGGAAAACCTGCCTTATATATCTCCGGCAGAACATCGATTGCTACTCCATCTACGATGTTATTGGGGCCACCGTTGATGATTACACCTTTTACATTTGGGAGCGTCTTGAGTTCCTCTGCCGTGATATCGTGCGGGTAAATCTCACTATAAACGCCCATTGCACGGATAGCTCTGGCCACCACCGTGTTTTCGTGACTGCCAAGGTCGAGGATTACAATCATGTCCTGTTTCATTCTGTAGGTATTAAGCATTGATATCGGAAATCACTTGCAAAGATACATTTTTTAGCTCTTACAACAGTTGCTTTTTCAGATAATCCACAACTTGTATGTCGGCAGGAAGCCAGTTGAGATCATCAAGTTCCTGAGGGCTTATCCACTTTGCCGAACTATGTGTCAGTAGACGCGGAGCCCCGAACAAAATGCTGCATTTGTAACAATGCATCACAAGGTGAAAATCCGGGTAGTCATGTTCTATTGTCAGCAGAAACGAGTCCGTGGATATTATAATCCCCAGTTCCTCCATTATTTCCCGTTTGAGGGCTTGTTGATGTGTTTCACCCGGTTCGATCTTTCCTCCGGGAAATTCCCACTTGCCGGCCATGTTGCCACTACCGCGCTTGGTGGCCAATATCTTTGTCCCGTCAAATATGACGGCGGCTACAACTTCTATTTGTCGTATTTCCATATTGCTAACTTATAATATACAAAATTAAGAAATTCGGCTTATTTTCTTAATTTTGCAGCCTGAACAATACAATATTAATGATATGAAATTTGATGTTTTTCGCAATTTACTTGAAAAATGGGGAGCGGGAGAGCGGTTTATCAATGAATTGGAACTTCTCTTTTTTGCTGTTGCGGTAACGCTTCTAATATTACTTGTCAATCTCATTTGTCGTAGGGTGATCATACCGATTGTAAAGCGTCTTGTCAGGAAAACCCGCAATAAATTTGATGATATTTTACTTAATGATAGGGTGCTTAAAAATCTTGTGCGGACTTTGACGCCGATTATCATACTTATTGCACTACCCTATGCAGTCGATGCATTTCCCGTGCTCCTGGTGGTTCTCAAGAGGTTGGCAATGGCATGGCTCACCCTCTCCATAACAATACTTATATGCTCGATCTTTGATGCGATATATAGTTATCTGAGTGCTAAGGATGTGGCACAGCATCACCCTATAAAGGGTTTTATGCAGATGTTTAAGATTATAGTGGTCTGCATTGGTATTATTGTCATAACAAGCATCCTGATTGACAAGAACCCCGGGGCCATATTAACTGCTCTGGGTGCCTCCGCTGCAGTACTAATGTTGGTCTTCAAGGATACAATTGTTGGCTTGGTAGCCGGTATCCAGCTTTCAGCCAATGATATGCTTCGTCCGGGTGACTGGATCAATATGCCAAAATATAACATTGATGGAGATGTAATTGAGGTGTCACTTACAACTGTTAAGGTACAGAACTTTGACAAGACTATCTCTACAGTTCCTCCCTATGCACTTATCAGTGACTCTTTCCAAAACTGGCGTGGAATGCGCGAGGCCGGTGGCAGACGTATCAAGAGACACATCCCGATAGATATGAATACGATCGGATATCTGACGAATGAACAGAGGGGGGATTTGGTTTCCAGAGGATGGATGAAAGCTGATGCGCCGGCGGATATTGTCAATCTTAAAGCTTTCAGAGATTACCTGCAGAACTATCTTCGCTCTCATACTCAAGTGCACCAAGAACTTACTTTGCTCGTCAGAGAGTTGCAGCCTACTTCCGAGGGTATCCCGTTGGAGCTCTATTTCTTTTCAAACACCACCGTTTGGGCAGAATATGAAACTATTCAGTCGGAAGTTATCGAACATGTACTTTCAGTAATGCCAAAGTTTGGTCTGAGAACCTTCCAGCGTAGCTCCGGTTCACTTTCAAGCCTGGAAAACCCTATCAAGTATTCTTAAGAAATGATGCCTGCCTTAACGGCAAAACATTATTCCGATAAAAGCTCTCGGCCCAATAAGGTCCGAGAGCCTTTTTTCGTTTACTTGCATGAGATAATCTACGCGAAATACCAAATGTATCACTTCTGTGAGAGCAAACTCAACTCCGACAAACGGATCAACACCCACAAAGAAATTTTTATGAAAAAATACCTTCTCCTCAGCATTCCAGTCCAACATCGATCCTTCGAATATCAGAAGATTTTTGCGTGAGCCGGCACCTACCGTAGCTCCAGTGAAAAACGACCACCTTCCTCTCTCCAAATAGAAGTCTGCAAGGACTCCACCCCAGGAAGAGGCAATATAACTCCCTTCGGACAAATCATCGTTTAATGGCAACGTGGAAACATAACCTTCTATGCCTACTCTCAAATACTCACCAAAACGCACTCTGGCCGCACCTCCTAAACCCCTGGTAATACCGGATGCATTGTATGAAAAGGGAATTTCATTACTTCCGGGCTTTTCCGCGGGAGCACCGGAAAGATAACCTGCGTGAAGCATCATTCCACCCTGGAAGCCATTGTAGCGCAATATTCCACTCTTTTGATCGTTCTGCGCTTGGAGAGATTCAAATGAACAAATAAGGATTAAAACTGTGATTATAATTTTGGAAAGGAACTCTTTTTTCATTGGCTCTTTTTAATTTCAGTCAAACTTACCACATTTTCCAAGTGATGGGTGTGGGGAAACATATCCACAGGTTGTACTGCCGTGATTCGGTAGCGCTGCGAAAGTATTGCAAGGTCGCGTGCCTGAGTTGCAGGGTTGCAACTGACATATATTATCTCTTTTGGAGAGGCCTCCAGGAGCATCCGGGCTACATCCGGATGAATACCGGCTCTCGGAGGATCGAGCACCACAATGTCAGGAGCGCCGTTCTGCAGGATGAATTCAGCATTGAGGATCTCTTTCATGTCACCCGCAAAAAAGGCGGCATTCTCTATTGAGTTGATCTTTGCATTGAGTTTTGCGTCTTCGATGGCTTCAGGTACATATTCAATTCCCACCACTTTTGATGCCAGAGATGCAAGGAAGAGCGCAATGGTGCCGGTACCTGTGTAAAGATCGTAAATTACGGGTTTGTAACCCTCCGGCATCATTGAAATGGCCTCACGCGTGTACTCTCTGACAACCGAATAGAGGCTGTATGCCTGCTCCGAATTGGTTTGGTAGAAGGATTTGGGGCCTATTTTGAAGCGAAGTCCCTCCATATGCTCATATAGGGCATCTTCTCCTTTATAAAGAATGCAGTCAAGGTCGTTTATGGTATCATTTCCTTTAGGGTTAATCACATAATAAAGAGAGTTGATCTCCGGAAATGCCTCTGAAAGTGCATCCAGGAGAGCATTACGCTTGTCGACTGCCTCAGGGCCGGCGCTGTTTCCAGCATCTTTGCCAAATACTACGATTACCATCAATTCCCCTGTAGATGTGGTACGTATAACAAGAGTACGCATAAATCCGTGCTGTTCGCGGAGATCAAAGAAGCTCAAATTGTGCTTTAGCGCATAATCACGTACAAACAGACGAAGTGCGTTGGTTGGTTCTCGCTGTAAATGGCATTTGGTGATATCCAGCACTTTATCAAACATTCCGCTGATATGGAATCCTACTCCGCAAAGCTCTTCGTCAGAGAGGGATTCCGGTTCTTCGTCTGTGAGTATCCACCTGCGGTTGGAGAAGGTATATTCCAGTTTATTACGATATTCGACGGTTTTTTCGGAACCCAGGATAGGGGATATTTCCGGCAGATCAAGCCGACCGATTCTAACCAGTTGATCTACAACCTGCTGCTGTTTGTATTGCAATTGCATGGGGTAGGGGAGTGCCTGCCATTTACAGCCGCCGCATCTGCCAAAATGGCAGCAGAAAGGATTTGTACGATGCGGAGAGGGGGTTACCAGGCGGGTGACATATCCCTCCATATAACCCCGTCTAATGCGCGTGATTTGCACATCCACCACATCTCCGGGAATTGCCTGAGGCACAAATAGCACTTTACCATCAATATGGGCCAGTGCTTTGCCTTCGGCGGCAATTGATTCAATCGTAATATTCTGCAGCAGTGGTTTTTTCTTTCTCGCCATTTGGTAAACTTTTTGCGAATCGCAAAGATAAAGATATTAAGAATCTTTTGCACAATAAAACGGATTTGTTATTTTTATACTCATAAACGATCCAATATTCACGGTTATGAAAAGGTTTTTTTCCATATTAGTTTTGTCATTGCTTTCAATGACTGCTCCTTCCGCTCATGCAGAAACCGAGAAGGGGCAAAATGATTTTTTTGTCATATACGGCAAAATAATCGATACAGATACAAGAGCTCCGCTCTATTTTGCTTCCATTAATCTTGACGGAACCAATATTGCCAACGTGACCAATTCAGAGGGTTTTTTCTCATTGAAACTACCCCTGGATGTCTCCGGTGAACGCACCATTACGACAAGTTACCTCGGATATTTGTCAACTACATTAAAAATATCGGATTTCTCTGGCTCAAGCGACTCCAAGCCGCTGATAATAAGCATGAAAGCTGTTCCGTTGTCCCTTGATCCGGCCACAATCCGCGGTTACGACGCGCGCGCACTATTTTACGAAGCGTACAGCAATATCAAACACAATTATCCCCAGAAAGATGTCGGAATGACAGCGTTTTACCGAGAGATGGTAAAAAAGGGTAGTAGTAGGTATCTATCTCTAAATGAGGCAATTATAGATATTGAAAAGGCTGCATACGACGACTTTTTCTCGATGGATAAAGCTGCCGTTTATGAAGGTCGCGGTAGCATCAACTACAATTCTAGTGATACTTTATTCATTCATTATCAGGGTGGTATAATGTCGGCACTCTATGTGGACCTGGTCAAAAGGCCCTTTGCCGGAGTCTATTTCGAGTCTATTGACTATTATTACAATTTTAAAATGGGCCAGTCGACCATAATTGATGACAAATTCTTCTATGTGGTTGAATTTGACCAGAAAACAAAAGATCCGGATGCATCGATTTTATACAGAGGTCGAATCTTCATCGAATCCGAGTCTCTTGCAATCGGACGTATAGAGTTTGCAATGAATGTGGAGGGCCGTAAGGATGCGGGTAGTATTTTTGTGCCGAAAAAGCCCGCAAATTTGCGTGTTGACGTTGAACAAGCTACATATATTGTCAACTTCAAAGAATACGACGATCTGTGGTACTACGATTATGCACGTCTTGAAGTAAAATTCTCAACCAGACGCAAACGTGCAATTTTCCGCAATTATTACTCCGTACTTTCTGAAATGGCTGTAACTGACCATAAGGTTGAGGATTTTAAAATTGATCCGGAAAAACGCATACGTTATAAAGATGTACTATCTGAAAGGGTGAAGGATTTCCAGGATGATGGTTTCTGGGAGCATTACAATATTATTGAACCTGATGCTTCGATAGATGCCATTATTCGCAGGATTATACGACAATTGAATCGTAGAGAAAAGAATTAGTCCATTTTTAACACAAGTTATATTATGTTAAATAGGGTTTTGCAAACTCAATATGAGGCAGGATCCTATTTTTCAATATGTGTCTGAAGAAATTCAGCCACTCACCCGCTTTAGCTCGTTTTGTGGTAATCCCAAACTCTACTTTAAACTAAGCTACTAATTCAAGGAAGTTAACTTCATTTTGACTATTTTTGTAAAAACAACGTAATAAATGGAACAAGATACAATATGTGCTTTGGCAACCCCTTCCGGTAGCGGCGCGATAGCAGTTATAAGAGTTAGTGGCAATAAGTCGCTGGAGATAGCGGATAAAATCTTCAAAAGTGGCAGAAATGACTCTCTGAAGGCTGCGGAAGGCTATTCCGTCAGATATGGCACAATCTTCAATGAAGAAGAAGTCATAGATCAGGTGCTCATCACGGTATTCCGCTCTCCAGCCTCCTATACAGGCGAGGATTCGGTGGAAATTTCTTGTCACTGCTCCCCTTTTATTATCAAAGAAATCCTCTCTTTACTGGTAAAAAACGGCTCCAGAATGGCATTAGCGGGCGAATTTACCCAAAGAGCCTTTCTTAACGGCAAGATGGACCTTGCGCAGGCCGAAGCGGTAGCCGACCTGATAGCCTCCGAGACTGCCAGTGCGCATCGCGTGGCACTCTCTCAAATGAGGGGCGGATTTTCTTCCGAACTCTCCTCTATGCGGGCCAGTCTGTTGGAAATAGTGGCGCTGATGGAGCTGGAACTGGATTTCAGCGAAGAAGAGGTGGAATTTGCCGACCGTAAACATCTTCGCTCACTGCTTGATGAGACACTGGCTCATATTGGGGAACTGATTTCAGGTTTTAAGCTCGGAAATGTGATCAAAAACGGCATACCGGTGGCAATTGCTGGTGCCACAAATACCGGTAAAAGCACCCTTTTGAATGCCATCCTGGGTGAAGAAAGGGCCATCGTCTCCCCTATCCACGGCACTACACGCGATTTTATAGAAGATACGGTCAATATCGACGGCACTCTCTTCAGGTTTATCGACACGGCAGGTATTAGGAAAACTCACGAAACTCTCGAAAATATCGGCATTGAGCGTACTTTCGAAAAGATTCGGCAAGCTACCATGGTATTGCTGATGCTGGATGCCACCCGTCCCGATAACTTCGATGACTCCATCCACACGCTCACTTTAAAGGTTGACCAATCTCACCAGAAGGTTATCATTCTCATCAATAAATGCGACCTTGTACTCGATCTTCCTAAATCGGTTAAGGATACATTATCGGTAAAAGATACGATATTGGGCGAAGATGAAATAGAAGATGAAATATCGGGTAAAGATGCAATGTCGGCCAAGTATGCTATCGAGGTGGATGATATTGATGCGATTCTGGGCAAATATGTGGAGAATGTAAGGGAATATTCCTCTTCTGCAGGCCTCTCCCCTACTGCAATTATCCCCATTTCCGCAGGTAAACGCCTTGGACTTGACTCCATTAAGAAAACGCTGCACTCAATTTGTTCAATCGGCGTAACTAACAGTAACTCAGTGCTTGTAACAAACTTGCGACATTTTGAAGCCCTCCAAAATGCACATTCCGCCCTCACACGCGTTGCAGAGGGCCTGGAGAGCACTTTACCCACCGATCTCCTGACTCAGGACCTCCGCGAAGCCCTCCACCATCTCGGCACCATAACCGGTGCTATTACCACCGATGAGGTGCTTGGGGAGATATTTTCAAGGTTTTGTATTGGAAAATGAATGTGGATAGAACATGATTTCCAATGAGTGACTAAAAATCTTAACTCACTGATTTACAACTAAAATACCTATGATAAATATTATCATAAATTATCATAGAATATAATAATTTATCGTATATTTGTACCATATTTGTACCACGTGTGGTACAAGGATAAAATGATATCGGTAGTTGTGCATTACTTTACGTCATTTTACGCCAGTTTACAAACTTGACCACATTACTCGACCAAAACTGCGGAATGAAGGTCCTGTAATCAATCAAGAACAAATACTACGATAAGGAAATGTTGGAGTCGAGCAGAATATGCGCGTGGTGCGGTAAGCAATTCAGACCGGAAGTAGGAAGACAGATCTACTGCTCTCCGGACTGTCGCCATTCCAGTGCTAACTCACGGCGTAGGAAGAAGCGTTTCATCAAATCGGCTGAGCATACAGATCGCCATAATCGCTCTCTCCTGGCGAAAAAACTCCACTACTCCATTACTGAGGCGGCAATTTTCCTCGGCGTTAGTCGCCCTACCATCTATGCGAAAATCAAAGCCGGAGAGTTGCACGCAATCAGGATCGGCCCACGAACAATTCGAATACCAGCCGATGAACTCCAAATTTCGAGCAAGCGCAAACCAGATACACCGGTAACAATCGAAGACCCCATCACAAAGGATGAAGCCATAAAGGAATTCGGTATATCTGAGACCTGGTTTTACCGCACCATCAAAAAGAAAGATGTTATTAGTCGCAAAGCCGGCCCGACCATATACTATTCTAAAAGTGAGCTCTCTCCCCTATTCAAGAGGGAAATATATGACGATATTACCGAATGGTATTCAGCTGAAGAATTAGCCGAGCAGTTCGGTCTTTCCCGAAAATATATCAATGACTTTGCACGTACGCACAAGATTCCGCGTAAACGCGAAGGTCAAAAACTATTCATCTCCAAGAAAAATTGGGACAATGCTCGTTTCTTCAAAGGGAAACTCGAGACCGAATATATGACTGTTGATCAAGCAAAAGCACATTACCGCATCGGCCAGCAGCGATTCTATGATACCGTCAAAGCGGAGAATATTCCACGCCATAGAGACGGTGCAAGTGTCTATTTTGCCAAAAAAGACCTTGACCGTCTGTTCTCTGATCTCTCGCCCAAGATACCGAAGGAGATTAAACGAGACTTCATTCGCAGCGGAGATGTACTCAAGAAATACCGCATAGGTCAAAAACGTTTCTGCGAAGAAACTAAAGTGGCCAACGTTACCAAGATAAATATTAACGGCAACTCAGTTTGGTACAAGAAAAATGAACTTGACGCACTATTTAAGAATGTTATAGAAGTATAGATATGGCAATTAAAGTAACACTACGCAAAAGAGTACTCGCCTCAGGTAAGGTGTCGCTCTATCTCGACTACTGGCCAGCTGTCCGCAATCCGCGCACACAGCAGTATTCTCGACGGGAATACCTCGGCATATACCTTGTGAAGAACCCTAAGACGGGATTCGACAAGAACGCCAACGCAGAGAAACTCCGTCAGGCAGAAGCAATTCGTGCTCAAAGGGAACTTGCTCTCATCAACGAAGAATTCGGGTTCATAGACAAGGCTCGTCAGAAGATGGACTTTCTTAAGTACTTCCGAAGCAAACTCGCTACCCACGACCAGAAATGGACACGAGTCTATAACCACTTCGAGAGATATAGCAAAGGCAGATGCGTATTCAATGACATCACAGTCGAATTCTGTAATGGTTTCAAAGAGTACCTACTTAGCGCTGATAAACTAAATGCAGCCAAATTGAAGAACAAGGAAAAATCCGGCACCAAGTTATCTCAAAACTCCGCTGCCGGTTACTGGTCAACCTTCCGCGCCCTTCTCGCCATTGCATACAGGGAGAGATACCTCAACGAAAATGTTAATGATTTCCTTGATCCAATCGACACTATCGAGACCCGTAGGCAGTTTCTTACGCAAGATGAACTTAATACACTCGCAGCTACACCCTGCGAAATACCGGTTCTCAAAGCCGCTTCCCTATTCTCATGCCTCACAGGACTTAGAATTAGCGACATTCTTGCACTTGAGTGGGAAAACATCACCAAGCACACAGATGGTGGCTGGTGCATCCGTCTGCAAACTGAAAAAACCGACAACGAGGCAACACTCCCAATTAGCGATCAGGCATACGAACTTTGCGGCACTGCCGGCAAAGGGAAAGTATTTAAAGGATTGAACAGAGGAATGACCCGTCAACCTCTACAGAACTGGCTCAAAGATGCCGGCATTACAGACAAGCACATTACCTTCCACTGTTTCCGTCACACCTACGCAACGCTCCAGATTGCTCAAGGGACCGGCATTTACACTGTATCCAAGATGCTCACACACAAAAACGTGAGCACCACTCAAATATACGCTGACCTCGTTGACTCCAAAAAGCGCGAAGCAGCTGAAGCAATTAAGATTAACCCTAAATAAACATAGATATGATAGCACGCGAATACCTCTACAAGGATAAAACAGACATCTCTGATTTTCTGGAAGGCCAGGAACTTACCAGAAAGTTATTGGGTGGCCTTGCATCCGTACTTAATGCCTACGACAAAAAATTCGAGTTAATAGACCTTTTGAATGAAACATATTACATATGTACTAGGGTGATGTTCGACCCGTTTCCTGAATTTAATCTTAAAGAATATGAAAAAGAAGTCTTTGCGAAATTTGATGATTCATACGCGCAAAACATTGTAATGGTTATGGCTTCAATTCTGCTTCGCCAAACAGCCTTTGTACCAGACAAGGTCTATCGCTTCTATGATCAAGTAAGCCAAAGAGTTCACATATATACAGGATCTATGAAGCCGCTGTATGAGAGTTGCTCTTATGATATTATAAACAATATCGCGTATTTTTACGATTGGCGTCCTGAAGAATTGAAATATGAAATGTATCAATTGACCGAATGGAAGAAGGTTACTAATGACTACAATCTTGGCGATATCAAGGCACTAATCAACTCTGAACCTGATCCTCTAAAGCAATTAGAAATAATCTATTGGATCCGGTGGGATTATTTTCATGAGAATGGTAACACGATTGAGGATGACGACATTGTCCATCCCTTCAATAACGTTTCCTCAGAACTACAACGATTGTACGATAAAATCAAACAAGCTGCTGACATAGAAAGAAAACAGCGTGAAGATTTACCCGAACCTATGACCGAAAATGAATACTGCGAAACTGAAGAGAAGAATACTATACTTTACAAAGAACTATGTAATAAGATGATACCCAAAAGCCCACCTCAGACCAAATATGAATGGCAATCACTTGTCGCAGAACAAGAAGAGATGGAAGAAGCGAATGAACTCGAACTCTCCTCATCAGATGTTCTGGGCACACAAGACGATTCAGAAGTTGAAGATAAATTCCCAGGGCGTCGTACAAGAAAAGTTACCTCAGCTGTAATCTTAGAAATTTTAAAGCCCGCGTTGAATGATGCCGGTCATAAGACTTACAGTTACACTGACCTTGCAAGACTCATCGCATACTTAACAGACTTCTCATACAATAAAATTCGCACGGAGGTGGCCCGTGGATATACATTCGACCATTGGCAAGCAGAAGAAATTGAAAAAGTGAATGAACTGTTCGAGAAAATAGGCTTGGAATTCAGGTTGAACTACTCAGAAGATTAACTTGCAACCGGTTGCACGCATTATTTGTAACCGGTTCAGGTCTTTTTTCTATAAATATTCACACAATTTTGTATCGTGACTCAAAATGGGTCACGGTTTCTTTTTTCTGTGGCCACAAAGAAGGAAGCCTTGTTTAATTATTAAAGTATTAAGACATGGTTTCAACAGATCAAAGAATTTCATTTGACGAGATGCCAGCGATGGTATCGGAGTTAAAAGGCGAAGTCCAGGACCTCAAAAGCCTGGTACTCCAACTTGTAGGTCAGCCAAAAGACCCTGACCTGTGGTTCAATTTGCAGGAACTTCGAGAGTACATCCCGGAGCACCCTGCACAATCAACTATCTATCGCTGGGTTGGCGAGCGCTCAATCCCCTACCACAAACGTGGTCGGAAATTGTACTTTTCCAAGAAAGAGATAGATGCCTGGCTCAAAACAGGACGTCATAAAACCGATTCGGAGATGTCCGAGGATGCCATATCATTCATCAATAACAGAAGGGAGGTTCGAGTATGAATAAGAATTCTATTGAAGGAAGCGATCTCTCTGCTGTCGAAGCTATCAAGGCAGAGATGGAAAAGCCGGAAGACTCCATTGAAGTGGGAATGCTTACAATCAAGACCGCTAATCGAGTTATCGAAGAGGCCAAGAACAAACCTGACCCAATCGACCTCTTCTACGGTCTTATTCACGAAGGCGAAGTTGGCCGCCTCTTTTCCGACTCAAACCTCGGTAAGTCAATCTTGGCAGTGCAAATAGGTGCAACAATAGCCTGGAAAATGCGAGTACTCTACCTAGACTGCGAACTTACTGACAAACAGTTTCAACTTCGCTACACGGAGAAGGAGACCGGTAAGACTCACATCTTCCCCGATAATTTCCTTCGTGCCGAAATCAATCCTGAGAATATGGACACCGAGAACTACGAGGATGCCATAATCAAGGACATTGAACGAGCTGCTCAGCGTAAGAAAGTCAAGATGGTCATAGTTGACAACCTGACCTACTTGTGCAACTCCTCTGAGAAAGGCGATGTAGCCGGAGCATTTATGAAAAAGCTTGTCAATCTCAAGAAGAAGTATAACCTAACCTTGCTGATAATTGCCCACACTCCCAAGCGTGACGCATCTCAGCCGATTTGCAAGAACGATCTTGCCGGCAGCCGCAAACTATTTAATTTCTTTGACACCATCTTTGCCATTGGCGAAAGTGCTCAAGACGGCAGTATGCGCTATGTTAAGCAGATCAAGGTTCGCGCCGGAGAGTTTCTCTATGACGCCGACAACGTAATTGTTTACGAAATAGCACAGATTGATGGTTATCTAAAATTCCTATATCGAGGATTCAGCTACGAGAGTCAACATCTCAAGAAGTATGACGACTCTGACACTTCACAGATAGTAAAGAATGTTCTTGAACTCAAATCGCAGGGCAAGTCCATCCGTATTATTGCAGAGGAGTTGGGTCTAAGCAAGTCCAAAGTAGGCAGGATTGTCAAGGAAAATAAGGATGTCCCAAATTATCCATCCGTCCCGACTAATGGGATGAGTGGGACAGTGGGACAGCGGGACAAGGAGGCCGCAGAAGATGAATCAACACTCTTTTAGCCTCCAGAGGTATTCAGGTGCCTCCTCACGCTTCGTCTGTCCGGAATGCGGCCGTAAAGCCTGCTTTGTCCGCTATGTTGATGAAAACGGCAAACACCTTGCTGAAAATGTTGGTCGCTGCAATCACGAAAGCAGTTGCGGATACCATTATACTCCCCGCGAGTACTTCCGGGATCATCCCACTAATCACAACAACCGGTGCGAATATCGCCCGAAAAAACCGATTCCAAGACCCAAGCCGAAGCCCGTACCTATCTGCACAATTCCAATGGAATATGTCACACGCTCAGTCAAGTTTGACCGCTACAGTACACTGACGAAATTTCTAGTCACTCATTTTGACCCTCTTATCGTGAAAGGTCTTGTGGATGAGTATAAACTCGGCGTAACCAAAGCCGGAGACGTGATATACTTTCAGATTGACAAGGAAGGACGAGTCCGCACCGGCAAGGTTATGAAATACGATCCTACTACTGGTCGTCGCATACGAGATGTTTCCAACAAAGGCTGTTTCTGTTGGATTCACAACACGCTCAAGCGACAAGGAATACTCCCCGCATCCTGGCAAATGACTCAATGTCTCTTCGGAGTACACTTGCTAACAAAGTACCCCGATAAGAAGGTAGGCCTTGTGGAATCCGAGAAAACTGCCCTCATATGTGCCGCTAAGATGCCGCAGTACATCTGGCTTGCAACTGGTGGTAAATCGCAATTAAATGACCGCGTAAGGGCTCTTGCAGGTCGAGAAGTTGTTGCTTTTCCCGATGTCGATGGCTACTATGACTGGAAAGAGAAGGTCAGGGAGTTTGGCGAGGTTAACATCAAGGTCTCTGACTATCTTGAAAAAACGGCCACACCTCAGGAGCGTGAGGCACATATTGACCTTGCCGACCGCCTCCTTGCGGAAACCGCAAGAGGAGACCCGGACACCTTTCAGATCACGAACCCGGTAATGCAGCAGATTGCCAAATACTTCTCGAGAAAATACTGGCCAGAGGTCCAGGCACTCATAGAAGATTTTGACCTAATACCGGTATCAATTCGAAGGACAGGCACGTAAAAACAACTCAGCACCGACAAATGCCGGGGCTGAGTTTTCTCCATTCTGAAGAAATATTGTATATTTGTCCATTATAAACATCATTTTTATGGCGAAGGAGCAAAAAATACGAGCAGAAAGGAATAGGACATTGACAGTTTCAAAAGAAGAAGAACCTGCATTAAAAAAGAAAATACTTTATTCATCAGATATCAATCCTGATACACCAATTATAAATAGAATTATTAATGGAGATATTCTTGATGTCTTGGACTTTGTTCCAGATGGATCAATAGACCTTATTATTATTGATCCTCCCTACAACTTAAGTAAAACCTTCAATTCTTCGAAGTTTTCAGCTATGTCAGATGGTAATTATGAAAATTATCTCAGGTCATGGTTCTATAGGATTTGCTCAAAGTTGAAACCTCACGGTTCATTATATATGTGTGGTGATTGGAAATGTTCATCCTCACAGCAAAGAATCATTGAAGAAAAATTAACCATTCTTAACAGAATTACCTGGCAGCGTGAGAAAGGACGTGGAGCAAAATCAAATTGGAAAAATGCAATGGAGGATATTTGGTTCGCTGTCAAAAACGATAAGAATTACTACTTTGACGTTGATGCTGTTAAGATGAAACGTCAAGTTATTGCACCATATAAAGAGAATGGCAAGCCTAAAGATTGGGAAGATACACAAGACGGAAAATTTAGGATTACTTTCCCTTCTAACTTCTGGGATGATATCAGCATTCCTTTTTGGTCTATGCCAGAAAATACTGACCACCCAACACAGAAACCCGAAAAATTAATTGCAAAATTAATCCTTGCATCCTCAAAACCAGGAGATATTATATTTGATCCTTTTGTTGGAAGTGGAACAACTTGTGTTGTTGCAAAGAAACTTGGTCGTCAATTCATCGGAGTTGAAATTGATGAGGAGTACTGTATGTGGGGCATCAAACGTCTGAATCAGGCCGATAAAGATAACGAAATACAAGGATACAATGGAGGTTTTTTCTGGGAGAGGAATACTCTCCATATGCAGATTAAAGGCAAAAAGAAAGATGATTCTTCCCTAAAATCAACTACTAATAAGAAGCAATTCTACGATACTTTATTTTAGCAAGATATGAATACTCATGTACACTCTTTTATTGGATATATATGCTCTCCAGACGCTCCTGTTGGAAATAAGCAAAAGCTTATTGATTGTGTGAAAAGCAAGTTTAATTTAACACTTGACAGAAAGGTATATTATTGCAATTGGTTTGCAGTTCGTTTTAGTTACTCTAAGAACGGGTCATTTAGCAACACTGTTTTATCTTTATCTGCGCTTCAAAAATACGACAATATCCCTTTTTTTGTGGTATTAGTTAGGGGAAATGGTTCGAATCTAATATATCTTTCTAACTCAACATTCCTCTCTAAAATAAGTCAAAGTTCTAAAAAACTTGCCATGAATAACATTAGAGGTAGTTTCAACGGGAGTGATATTATGAAGGTGTATAATGATCTGAGTAATGAGCCTGCAAATTTTGATAAATTATTCGCAATTCATCAAGGGCTTGACTGGGAAGACAATCTTTCCCGTATAGTTGAAGCGACCTCTAAAATTATACCAAAATCACAAAAGTTTAATCCCAATCAGGCACAAAAGGCCAATATCTTCGATTCAATTAAACGTGCAAAATCATTTATTTTGTCCAAAAATTTTCAAATTTTAATGGATGATTTGAATGACAGATGTAACAAATGTGCGGATGCAATTATGGTTGCATCGCTTATTGAGAATGTTAATATTCGAGGTCGTATTATTGAGTTTTTAATTACGGCTGATGAAGATAAGCGTGATAGGATGAAAAAAATATTGAAAGATGAAGTAATACATCTTCCAGAGTTCACTACTAAAGACGACTTAGGAGATTATGAAAGGACATTTGATAATGGGCATACATATACAGATATCAAGACTAAGATAATATGTCTTGATTCTGCACCCAAAGCATATAACATAGATAAGTTTTTGGAAAAAATGGCCGAAAGTGATTCATCTTTCTTTTTTTATTTTATTGGCATCGGAGAAGATGGAGTCTTTAATACTGCATTATGCTCGGTATATCATAATGATTTGATAGACGCCTCTATTGTTCAGCATCATTGGGCAGGACGATCTACGAGGGGTGTTATTCAGTTTGCTGGAAAAACATTAAATAAAATTTTATTATGTGAAAAATTCCAGAATGTTATTGATGAAAATAAAGCTAAGAACTATCTGGAATACTTATTAAACCTATAATTTCAGCGGCCAAAGTTCCTATGGGCTCTGCTGTATTACACCAAACCAGTTGCTTTTTATTGTTACTTTTCGCGGCGAGACTGCACTTGGCAGAGCCTCCAGCAGACTCGCTTCGCGTTATGGCGGCTTACCAGCGCGAAAGGTGAAATATGGTGTGCGGCGGTTATTGTCGTCTGCAGGCAGCCTCCAATCACCTTGCACGGAGTATAACTCTCCTCTATGTCGGCAGAGCCGCCACAGAAGAGATTTAAGTGGCTGCGCCTTATAATACCAATATGTATGCGGTCAGCAGTCGTCCGCAAGCGTTCTCCAGCTCACCGCATCCTATTATCCCCCGACCCCAGGGAGATTATCGTCAGGGCGCATTTCTTAATAGCACCGTCTGTGCTTTATTCCGGTACTTATCATAATGTATCGAGATTGTGTCGCAGGTCGTCGCTTCGCGCCGTCTTAATTTGCTGCGAACACAATCTACATTATGGTAAGTACCTGCGTCTGAGCGTTGAAAGACCGTCATCCATACGCCCTGACGAGTCGGCGTCAGCATTGAGTTCTTGTCCTGCGGGGACCACCCCTCCCCGAGTCCAAGAAACCCAGGACCTCGCATTCGCGATGTCCGCCCCGTTCAAACAGTATCAGCAAGGAGACTATTATTACTCGCATCAAGGTAAGTGCTATACAAGCAAGCTGCCGCCTCCTACCCTTCGGGTGGGTCGCTCTTGTCGGGACTCATTCTTATCCTTAGCCGCATACACGGCTTCTCTACTTCGCACAGATCAGGATAAGAAAGAGTCCTCTCCCACCGCTCCTCGGTAAGGCTTCGCCTTGTTTATGTCGGGCACGCAATTCTGTCTTCGCTTCAGCCTCAACGGGTCGCAGAGATTGACCCCTTTCCGCTCCCTACAGTCGCTCCAGGTCTCAAACTCTGCTGAGTCTCCGCTGGTTCTCGCCGAGTCCGGTGAGTCCTTCTACAGCGTGCTCCTTCGTCGCACCCTGTCTCCGGTCTCTTCGTCCTGAACGGCTTCCACCAGCTTCGACTCCCCGAGATGCTCAAGCTCGACCGGCGGCCCGACTCACACGCTTCAACCATCGTAGCCGTTAGTGCTTCTATTCGAGCATTAGTGCAAGCGGCGGAGTCATCGTCCGCTCTACGCCCTACCCTTCTACCGTCCGCCGCCTGCCGCGCCGTACCGGCTTGGCTGCTCGCTATTTCTACCGGTCTGCCGCATCCAATATCAAGGAAGCGACATACCGGCCGAAATAGCCAAGCCCAAACGCAATATTCACGCCTTCAGGTCAGTGAGTATATGACCGTCCTACCCCGCCCGCCCGATAGCAAATAAAATAATTATATTCAATTTTTCATACCGAGCTTCGCTCCCAACTATTTCAGTTTTAATGATTATTGAGTAACTTTGTAACAAGTAATCTATGTGTTACCTGCTTGATTAAGACTTGTATAGGTACTATTACTTCAACTATTATTATAGGTATGCCGTTATACTATCCAAATATAAAATTCAGCGATTGTTGGGGATCTGTTGGTAGCATCACTTTCTACCATAAGGAAGGAAAATGTTATTTCCGTAAGAAGTCCAAATGTACATTTCCAGGAACACCCTGTCAACTTAAAAATGCCGAGATTCATCACCGTGCCATACTCGCCTGGCAAAGCCTCGAACACGCAACTCAGATGGGTTGGAGGCGATTTGCCATTGATGTACCGGCGCATCGGCCACCATTCGACAACAGGAACCATATTAGTGGTTATAATTTATTTGTTTCGGCATATCACGGATTCGCCCAACTTGGCAACGAGCACATACCCTCACCTACCCCATACCCGGAATTTCCGACATACTCGCTTAAAGTGGTATCAAGTTTTGCTGTTGGAAACGATTTGGAGATCAAGTGTCAAGTTTGTGGAGTGTCTGAAAGATTCAAGATTCTTGGTAAGATTATGCTTGCTAAGCCAGGATATGGATGCAATACTGGTAAACTTCGCAATTTCGTGGCAAAAGAGGCCGAGTTGGAAGCTTCTGACCCTCGGATGATAACTTTCTCTATTCCTAACTTCAAGAGTCTCTACGGTCTTGATTTAAATGAATATCAACTTCATATCAGACATATTCTGCTGGACACTTTTTCCGGATATCGTAATAACTATAATAAATTGAGTGTAAAGATTCTAATATAGTTATCTAAAGTATTGCTTTAGTTAAAATAAAGTATTATCTTTGCTATCAGAAACTTAAGGAAATTTTTACTTAACCTATGATAGCGCTTCCTTCTATAGCATTCAGCGACTTCTCGGGGACGGCTGGTGACGTTACCGCTAAGAAAACAAAGAGTGGCACTGTTCTCACCGCTCGTCCGTTCCCGAGTAAGGTCGCAACACCTGCTCAGAAGGTCAGCCGCAACTCCCTTTCCCATATCTCACGTAAATGGCGCGAACTTTCAGATGATCAGATGAGAGCCTGGAATGAACTTGCTACTCACCTTAAGGGCATTTCAACATTCGGTTTGGCTGCTGAAATGACAGGACACAATGCATTCGTCAAGCTAAACTCCAATCGCAAGATGGTTGGTAAGCCATTACTTTCCGATGCACCTGAGTATATATACAACATTCCGCAAGTTGAATACGAAGATTTCTGGGTATCCCCTACTATGATCGTATTTACAGGTATTGAGAGGCCGCAGGAGTCGTATCGTCTTGTTATGAAGATGTCAGGCAGTCAATCAAATGGTATTTCAAACGGATGGAGTAAGGCCGTTATAGTTGCTCCAGGAGTTGAAGAAGACTGGGGCGAAGCAAATATAACACGTCTGTACACTTCTACAATTGGATATACTCCGCAGGTTGGCGAGAAGGTTTTCATCGATATTTGGTGGATGGATGAGAACACCGGCTTCGTTGGAGAAACTTTGCCTCTTATGGCAATAGTAAAAGAATATTCTCAGGTCGAAGGCGAGATTTATGTGCCCAGGAATCAGGTTACTCAAAACAATCTAACTTCAATCAAAGATAATCCTACAATCAATAGATATAACATTGAACAGAGTGATGGCATACCCGTAATGACGGCCGATGTTGAGATTCACATTAGTGGCTATGTCTCCGGCATTGAAGGAAATATGCAGGACCTGCCGCCAACCTATGTGGGCGGACGCTGCTACTTTCCTGCAAGAGGAAAAGGACGATGTGAGTATGGTATCAGTTTGATGGAGAACTACACATATTGGCGAAATTCTTACGGTACTTTCAGGGTTGCAAGCCGATTTGGCAAATATGATCCTGATTTCGAGTTATTCGGAACCTCCTGTATGGTCAACTACTAATCAGACTGCATTATGAAGACAACGATATCAAATAACCTCGGCATCCCAGAAGTCAGTTTTCAATACTACGCTGACGAAAAACTTGCCGTCATTGCCGGGAAGTTCCAGGTTGACCCTAACTCCGCAGAATGGCAGGCAATTGACCGGATAGAATTGGAATTTGATTCTTTGGACCTGAACAAATCCTGTCTTTCTCAGGTTTATATGAAGAACGAAGATCCTGGCGAGCAGCATATCGAAACCAACCGGGGAACAGTTCTCAGATCCTGGATTAAGGGCAATAAACTAATTATCGAGAAGATCTCCCACTTTGACGCTCACGGTCCACTTACATTCTATGTTTGCAGTGCCTATACCGCCGGTAATCAAAAGGGACAGCTGGTAAAAAGCGGATATGTTACAACCGGTATTACCAACCAACCATCTCAGTGCGTACTTGACAAAAAATGTCTCGTTGTGGAAGATGGTTATGTCTTCGGCCTATACAGTTTCAAGGGATTCTATGGAGTTGATGGCGGATTACAGCAGGAGTTTGACATTATTGGAATGCCAACCGATGTAGATGTATATATACCGGTTATTTATGCTGATACACGCATTGACAAGAAAGGTGCAGCTATGGCTGAGGGCCATATTCAGAACGGCCATTTTTCCTGCACAAACCCAAATTCAGTAACATTTTATTCCAACAACGGGACGTTCTTTATGTTTTTCGCAGTAAGAACGCCTCAGAATAATAACGAATAGAACTAAACACATTAGAATTCATTACTAACCTATCAAATTAATTTAAGCTATGAAGTACGTTCCCTCAATCGCCTTTGACGAAATGTCAGGCTCCGCAAAAGGCGTCACTGCGGCAAAAACTCGTGGACGCAAGTACATCCGTAATCGCGGATATGGTGGAAGCACCCGCACCTCATTCCAGGCGTCGGTTAAATCCGTGTTCAAACAACTTTCTCAGGCTTGGCAGGGTCTTACCAACGCCCAGATATTGGCGTGGAATGCAGCCGCCAGCACTGCACAGGGCAAGTCAGTCCTCGGCACTAAAAGTAAAATCTCAGGCAGTAACCTCTTTATGAGGCTCAACTACTGGGTGGTTTACTGCGGTGGCGACATTATGGAGACACCTCCTGTACTTTCCGGAGTAGAGGCTCCTGCAGGCGCAACCGTGGCCATCAGCTCAAGCGCGATGACCTTCACCCTGGACAGCATTCCTACCGTCACTACGAACCTCAAACTCATCATCCAGGCTTCCGAGCCTCAGAGCAACGGTATCACTCGTGCGTATAGCAAGGCAGCTGCTTTTGACGATCCTGCAACTATTTCTTCAGAGGCCTACGACATCAAGTCAGCCTATGATGCAAAGTATGGTGCTCCTACAGCAGGAACTCCGAAGGTATTCTTCAAATACTTCTTCGTCAACACCGCAACTGGCGAGAAGTCAGGAGAAGTCCTCGCACAGGGCAAACTGGTATAGTCAAGAGCAGACTCCATCCGTCCGAAAGTGCATCCTTATCGAAAGCACCCGCTCCGATGTGAATCGAGGCGGGTGTGTTATTATTAACTATATTCTACCTACCTTTGTTTTAGTCAAAGCTGACTGTTTTAGTTTCTTTTAATATATTTCTGCTAACAGGAAACATTGTACCATATTTGTACCACTGATTTGATAAATAATTGATTATCAATATTTAGCAAATTCTGCATAGGCAAGTAGTTGCCCTTACTTCAACGCCTTGTACAACCTCTCGTAAAACAGATCTTTTCGCACTATTCTGTAATGGGGGTCGTATTTGGCGCGGAATTGTTGGCTGTGATGGAGAGCGTATTGACCGGTGTTGAGCAGGCTGTCGATTGCAATGCGGTCAGCTTCGTAATCGGTGAGTTGAAGATTCATGGAAGCTATGACACTCTCTATTTTATACCATTTCTCCGCCCATGCAGCGATTTCGTCAGTTTCAACCTTTCTGGCCCCTAAAATGAAAGCATTGAACAGCTCATTTCTGGAAATCTTTCCGGACTGAACTGTGCAAAGGTGCACTCTGAAGAAGGCACTGTCCGCCCCGATAGGTTCATACATAATATTAGAATTGTCCGGAATCAGCAATTCCGAGTCAAGATAGCGTCCGGCGGAGAGTGTGTCGGCAATAATGTGTTCAGGCCCGAATGCTGCCTGAAAAAAGGCCTTGTAAAGGTCCTGTAGCCTTGATTCAGGATAGAGTGACATCTGGCTATTTACGGCATCTTCAATCTTAGCGGTGTCATTATTTGCACAAGAAGCGAGAAGAATAGTTAAAATCAATAATATTATCGCAGTGAATCGTTTCATGTAGTTAAATATTATATGCAAAGTTAATCAATGTAGGGTATTTCGCATACCCCGAATTTTCGCTAACTTAGCATAATAAATCGAGATCGTATGAATTATAAGAGACTTATCACTTTCATTCTGTTTGCTTTCTTGCCGATGGTTGGTGTGGGATTGTTCCTCCATGTTAATGGTGGAGCAACTGAACAGACAACTACCGGCCCGGCTAGCGCACTAATGGGGTTACTATTTCTTACCGGTGCTATGCTTATTCCATTACTGGCAGTCATTTTTACACAACTGATATTCAAAGAACCTGTACTTAGGGGGCTGGGTATTTCTTTCAAGATCAACCGCTGGTGGTTTATTGGGTGGGTACTTATGCCTGTAATTGCCCTTGCCGTGTTGGGCGTTTCCCTTTTGATGCCGGGAGCACAATGGACAACGGAAGGCGAGGCGATGCAGATGGCTTTGATTAAGATGCCGGATGGTATTGGTCCCTGGGGAGTCATTGTTATAGGCCTCTTGAGTGGCCTGCTCTCCGGTGCTACAATCAACGCCTTTTTTGCTTTCGGTGAAGAAATCGCATGGCGTGGATTTCTGGTGAAGGAGTTTAAGGGTAAGAAATTCCTGACTGTATCCCTCCTGATCGGTCTCATCTGGGGCTTCTGGCACTTCCCTATCATACTGAACGGGCACAACTATCCTGACCACCCCGTTGCAGGAGTCTTCATGATGGTATTGATGTGCGTTGCACTCACGCCAATGCTGTTGTATTTTCGGCAGAAGTCCGGTTCGGTCATAGTACCAGCCATCATGCACGGTACGTTCAATGCAGTAGTTGGCATCACTCCTCTGCTTGTGACACCGCAAAATGACCTCCTTATCGGTGGTCCCGGCTTAGCCGGTCTCATTGTCCTGCTGCTGGCCGATCTATTTCTGTTTCTTTACGACCGTTTTATCTCCCGTGAGAATATATTCAGTAAAGTTGTTGAATGAGATTTGAGAACCTAAAAAAAGACTAATAACATTATATATGGGAACCGGAAAAGTACTTATTTGTAAGCAGTGCGGTACAAGTTGGATGCATTTAATCGGGGTTGGAATGAAGAGCTCCCTTGAAGAACTTGAACAAGAGATGCAACATCCCGAAACGGTAAACAACCCCGATCCTGTGTGCCCCGAATGTGGATCCAACGAATATGAGGATACCGGTGCAATCTGTCATTGGGATTAACTTGCCTGATAGTCAGGATGTACAAACGACTGATCTCAAGTTAAGCTTGCCGCTAAAAATATTTCCATTTCCCGTGCCGTTAGAAAAAGTTTAAACAATGCCGGGAAACGGAAATATCAAAAAGGCGGCATGGGAACCCTTTAGCGAAGCTGGAATAAAATAGGGAAATAGCAAGTAACAGGCACTTCCTTGCCATCTTTCTTGCCGGGAGTCCAGTTAGCCGGTGATGCTTCAACCGCGCAAACAGCCGCTGCATCAAGAGCGGGTGAAACGCCCCGAAGAACTTTTACATCGGTTAGTTTGCCTTCGGTCGTAATGGTGAATGTTAGTAATACCCTGCCCCGCTCACCTGCTTTCATTGCCTCTTCAGGATATACAAGCCGGGTATTCACCCATTCCGCAAAGCGATCGATTCCTCCTCCATTGAAAGAAGGTAGTTCGTCTGCCTCATTTGATGGGATAGGCTCTACCGGTGGAGCAGAAACTTTAGTTGCATCAGAAATTTCAATCTCTACAACAGGGTCTGTGATATCCTCTTTCTGCCGATTGCAAAAAGAGAGCCCAAATACCAGCAGTGGCAGACAGGCGAGATAGAGAAGCCTCTTAAATTTGTTGGATTTTGTAGATTGCATCATTGTAATACGATTTTTTAGTTTCGCGTGATTAAAGCCGTTGGCCAATTGGAAGCGCTGGGCTCCCACAGCTTTTTTCACAAGAAGAAGTTGATATTGTGTTGCATCGATGCCTTGGTTGATAACGGCCTCATCGGCCTCATATTCATGGAGCATTTTCAGTTCAATACGGAGAATCCAAACAAGAGGATTGAACCACTGGAGAACTGTAACGGCAGCAAACAAGAGGACTTCAGCACTATGGCAGCATCTCACGTGCTGTAACTCGTGATTTAGCACTACCGGATTGGATTCGTAATCCTCGCGGCTGATTAATACGTTGCGAAGGAAGCTGAAAGAAGGGATTTGCTCGTTGACGATCGTCAGTTTGAAATCTTTGAAGTTGACCCTCTCCCCTCTTCTCAGCATAGATAGTGTCTTCAGCACCGAAAAAATGGTAAGAGTCAGAACAACAGCAGCTCCAATCGAGTATAAAGTTATAAGAATGTATTTCCAACTTAATACGGCATTAGCCGTTTCCCCTGAGGCCTCCCCTCCCACCACAAGTGGAGGAAGTTCAATCCTCGGCATTGCCTCAACCGGTACTACAGAACCGAAGTCGAATAAAGGCAGGAGAAGGCATATCGCTGTGCCTATGAAAATCACAATACGGTTGAAGTGGAAAAAGGTGGTCTTCCGCATAAAAAGCAGATAGAACAGGTAAAATAACGCAAGCAACAGCCCGCTTTTGAGTAACCAGGGTATCATTTCCTTTTCTTTTCTATCTGCGCTATGAGTGCCTTAAGCTCGTCAAGGTCCATTTTATCATCCTCGACAAACTGGGAGACTACACTCGCGTAGGAATTATCATAATACTTCGAGACAATAGCACCGACACGCGTTCCGCGATACTCCCGCTCAGAAACAACCGCACGGTACTGAAAAGAATTTGCCATAGGTCTCCTCTCCACAAAACCCTTCTCCTCCAGGAACTTGACCTGTGTGGCCACGGTATTGTAGTTCGGCTTGGGCTCCGGCATCTGCGCCACTATATCCCTGATGAACATCTCCCCGTTTTCCCAGATGATATTCATCACCTCTTCCTCTTTTAATGTAAGTCTTTGTTTCATCTTCGTTCTGTTATTTACTGCAAAGATATATAAAAAATATTAATCTCCTAATTATTTTAGGAGTTTTCCTAATAAAATTAGTTATAAATAATTATTTAATATGGGGAAACGACCTCAATATCTTGTTGCTCAACAAGATACATTGGAATAAAAAAGCCTTTGAATTTGGTGTGGAAGTAGCAATTACGAGATTATTTGAAATCTACCAGACGAAAGGTATCATTTTATACCTGACCCGCCGCTTATATTCCACATAGCCAACCAGCTCCTTTTCGAGGAGGTTTTCTTCATTGCGGATTCGCTTTACGATTATCGGAATATAGAGCAGCATTATCAGAAATGAGATCAGTGAGCCCAAGACCAAAGGCATCATGAGAAACATGATTGTACTTGCCGTATACATCGGGTGCCGTACAATTCCGTATAATCCGGTGTCAATCACTTTTTGGTTCTCCTGGATTTCAACGGTTCTGGAAAGGTAGGTGTTTTCCCTTAAGACCTCAGCATACATGATATAAGATGCTAAGAAAAGGCCTGTTGCCAGCCATATCACCCAGTTAGGTAGCGAACACCAGCCGAATCGCCAATTCAGTCCCGCAAGCACGAACGCGACGATAAAAAGCACGCTACTTAGCACCACAACCGCTCTTTGCTCCTGTTGTTCTTCCTTTGCATTGAGACGTTTGCGCAGCAATTCCGGGTTAACAGCCAACATGATCACACCGACAATAAACATTGGGACGAACAAAATACCCATAAGCAACCATGCGTTCCAATAGCGGAAAGATCCTGCCGGGAGGAACAACAATAATCCAATAACGACAATACCCAGAAAAAATTTCTGTAGTGACCGTATAGGTAAACTTTGTTTCATATACCTGATTTAGAGAAAGTCAAGTTCCCATTCAAAAGAGCCTTTGCAAATGTAATTATTTTTCTCAAAAATTTACTTTGGTCAAGGTAGAAAAATAATTGTTTATAAGTTCCGCAAAGGAGATTTATTTTTTTTAAATAAAATATCCTAAATAATAACAATTATTATTAACTTTATCGTCAAATTTTTTAAAAAATAGACTATGATAAAAGAAAAGAAATCTACAGGAATTTTCCCCTGGGTACTAATGATACTGATGTCTTCGGTAACCTTTGTGGGAATTTTGTCAGAGTTGATGCCTTCAGGCGTTCTACCTCAAATGATGGCTGACCTGGGCATTAACGAGATACAAGCCGGTCGTTTAGTAGGCTTTTATGCAATTGCCTCGGCTATTTTCGGCATTCCGCTTATTTCGGCGACTATGCGCTTCAACCGCAAGCTCTTGTTGCTGCTGTTATTGCTCGGTTTTGCCATCTGTAACATAGCTTCAGCTCTGGTGCACAATTATCACCTGGTTTTGGCGCTTCGTTTCCTCGGAGGTATCGCTGCCGGTGTAATGTGGCCTATGATTGCAGCCTACGGTATGCGCTTGGTTGACCCTCATCAACAAGGGAAAGCCGTTGCCGTGATTATGGCAGGTAATACGCTGGGTATCAGTTTGGGTATGCCTTTAATGACTTCCATCGGTGAAAAATTCGGTTGGCGTATCGAGTTTATAGTATTAGGACTTATTGTGGTTCTAATAGCTGTACTTTCTATCTTTATGCTGCCCTCTACTCCAGGCGAGAAGCTCACAAGAAGCACCTCCCCTTTTGCCATGCTGAAGAGCAAGCCCATTTTGTTGATAATTCTCCTTACTTTCCTAGGCGTTTGTGCACACTACGGAGTTTATACCTATATCACCCAGTTGGTAGCTGAGATAGGTATTGCCGGTGGCATTGAGATGGCATTACTCGTGTTTGGTATCGGTTCATTGATCTCTATTGTCATTGCGACGAAGCATATTGACAAGTATCTGCGTGAGCTTACCGTATTGATGTTTGCCTTTATAGGAATAGCAATGTTGATATTCTATTTCTTCAAGGGTACTATTGTCATCTCTCATATCGGCTTTTTCTTGTGGGGTTTGTCGTTCGGTCCGCTTGTTACACTCTTCCAGGCAGCCGTCGGTAATCAGGTGGCCACAGCCAAAGACGTGGCAATGTCGGTGCAGTCATGTATGTTTAATCTTTCCATTATGATTACCACCTGGATTGCAGGTGTATTGCTGGTAAATTACGGTGCGATGAGTCTGATTTGGTATGCAATAATATTGGCGGTTCCGGGAGTAATTATTTCCTACTTTGCGAAACACACATTGCGTCCGATGGGATAAGATGGAGTTATATATATTAAAAACGGCCTTTCAATATGATGAGAGGCCGTTTTTTAAAAGTTCCGAGTATTCAGTTCCGAGTATGGAGTTACTTTAGTATTATTCGTATAAATAAAATTTGTCTATCTATAATCCACAGCAGCGTTGACCATACCGATACCGCGGAGTTGGGTTTTACCATAAGAGCTGCCGTCATAGAGTTGCTTAAAGCCGATATCCACCATACGGTAACTGCCATCCGTCATTTTGAAAATAATATAGGCAGTCTGGAAGCGGTCGATGATAACACCGAAGGCATTGCGGGTATAGGTCCAATCCGGATTTTTGATAACTGCCTTGACCGGAACGCGTCCGTCTTCATAGATGGTTCTCGCTATAGCTATCATTTCAGATTCGAGCTTGGGATCACTTTGAGCCGCTGTGGGCATTTCAGCCAAGCTGCTTCCGAAGCTTTCCTTGATTTGGGCATACATATCTACCCATTGATTTTTTATGAAAGCCTCCCATTTGGGGTAGTTATTGGTTTTTAAGTTTTCGTAAGTAGCCAAGCCATCTATATAGTCCTGATCTTCCACTTTATTAGGGTGCGACTGCATATCTTCGGCTATAATGGCCAGTTTGTAACTTTCATACACTCCGTGCGACCATCTTTTTTCTTTACTGGCTCTTACAGTACCTACCATAGTATTGAAAAATGAGTTTTTCACATTTTCAAAAGGAACATATTTCTTATAGAGCTCCATAAGGCGGGCTTCCTCGGCCTTCCAATGTACAAGTTTTTTCAGTTGATCTTCTCCATCGTTTCCCCTTGGAGCCCCTACGATAAATGGATTCTTATATGCAAATCCATATCCTATATTGTCAGATTGCTTGAAGGCTACTCCACCATCTTGCGTATATGCAACGAGTGTGTTTGGATTTTCATAATCGAGGCTTATTCTCCCCTCTTCCATCGCACGGATCAGCATTCGCGCCTCCATAAAGAATGGATAGGTTTGTGCAGGGAATGCCTGGAAAAGGGCAAAGTTTGCATTGATAATCACATCTGCCGGGACTGCAACAAAAGCAAAGGGCTCGGGTTCATATACGATACAGGGTGCTTCATCTCCCGAAGCCATCGCCCAAGTGATAAGCAGGCGATAGAGTTGCTGTTCGCTGTAGGTATCGTTCGCACTTTTGGTATAATAGAGCCCGGGTATAGGGCGGTGTGGATAAATATATATATCGTAGTTCAATTTCTCATAGGATTTGTTTAGTGCACTCATTGAGACTCCTAAAATGGGGTCAATATCATCAGCTTGTGCACTTGCGATTGCCGGCTCTTGAATAGGATCTGTTTTCTCGGTGCCGACAATTTTTTCTTCTTGTTTTTGGGGCTCTTTTTTTACCTTTTCCTTGGCTTTATTTAATATTCCACCCAATTGTGCGCTTGCAGTACCTTGTAAAGCAATAGCGAAAATTAAAATTGCAATTATTTTCTTCATCTCTGCTGTTAAAAGTGAATAATATAGTTATAAATGATTTTTATATTCTAAATATTGCTATTTGTGTATCATCGCAAATGATATACCCATTAAATTCAAAAATACTAAAAAAAGGGGTAACCCAAAGTCAATATGGCTTTTTGGTTACCACCTCTTTTTGTTAACTATTGAATTAATTAAAACTTGACAATAGGAATTTCAAATTCGGTCGGTTTCTTTTTAAATAGGAATTCTCCCTTTCTAACTGAGGCCAATACGCCAACACGTCTGCGGATGCAATCCCAAGGGCTATCGCCGTCCAATACGATGAAGTTGGCATCCTTCCCTACCTCGAGCCCATATTCATTGTGAATATTCAGACATCTTGCACCATTATAAGTGATCAAATCAAATGCCACTTCAACCTCTTCAGGGCTGGCAAATTGACTCAGGTGAATACCGTTATCCAGGATATTCATCATATTTCCGCTTCCAAGAGGATACCAGGGGTCGTTGATGGAGTCCTGCGCAAAAGCAACATTGATTCCCATCTCCATAAATTCCTTAACCCTCGTCAGACCGCGACGCTTCGGATAAGTATCCTGTCTTCCCTGGAGATAAGCATTCTCCGTAGGGCAAGAAACAAAGTTCATCTTGCTCCTTTTGAACATATCGAACATTCTGTAGGCGTAGGAGTCATCGGCAGAACCGAATGAACAGGTGTGGCTTGCAGTCGTCTTCGGACCATAATCCTCGAGGTAAACCAACGCATTCAAGATTTCAACGAATCTTGCCATCGGGTCGTCTGTCTCGTCGCAATGAACGTCAATCAACACATTGTACTTAAGAGCGAGCTCAACAATATCATGGATCGACTTTTCACCAAACTCTCTTGCCGGCTCATAGTGTGGAATGCCACCAATCACATCGGCACCCATCTTCAACGCCTCTTCAACCAAATCCCTACCACCTTTATAGGTATACATACCATTCTGAGGAAAAGCTACCACCTGGATATCCACGATGTGCTTCAACTCCTCTTTCAGCTCCATTATAGCCTTGAAACCGGTGAATTTGGGGTCTGTAACGTCAGTTTGAGCCCTGATGATCTGAACACCTTGAGAAACTTCATCGAGAATACCCTTCTTAGCCAGATTCTTTACACTTTCTTTGGTCATGGTAGCCTTATATTTAGGCCAGTTCTCGATTGCCTCGAAAAGAGTACCTGACGCAGCTCCGATGCCTTCCATCTCCCCTAATGTGTACACATAGTCAAGGTGAAGGTGAGGATCAACATAAGGAGGGAGAACCAGTTTGCCCTTCAAATCGATCTCCTTGTCACATTTTGGTAGATTTGTTCCGATTTGAGTGATTTTACCTTTTTCAACAATAAACTCTGTTGCGGAATTGTTGCGATATATTTTCGCGTTATAAAATTTTGTCTTCATATCTGAGATTTATTAAAATGAAAAACATTCTCAAATTTACTAAAATTTTTGTAGAAAACAGATATTATTTTGAAAAATTATTAGATAATAATATAAATGGTCTAGCGTGGTCTGCCACACGCATGGCATCGTATTGTTTCGTAGGTAATCTGATTTCGAGAAAGCTTTGTTCGCTGTCAGAAGAGCTTGCGTGAATATCTTATTTATTCGATTAATCCACTCAATAATACCCCAATTGCTCCGAGTATGACCACAATGAGGATAAAATCGATAATTGAGATTATGAATCCTGCAATAGCGAGTCCTCGGGGACGCTTAAACATGCCAACGAAAGATAATAACAGACCGATAAACCAAAGGACTAGATTTACTCCCGGCAACCAGCTTAGACAAGTACAAACCAGGGAAATTACAAAGCCGGCAGTACCTATACCATTTGTCTTCCTTTCAATTTGTTTAACGATAACTTGGGGTTGACTTACAGACTCTTCCCTATAAGGAGTTTCATCCAGCCATTCTCCGCAGTGTTTGCATTTTAATGCTTTTAAGCTAACTTCCTCACCACAATATGGGCAGAGCTTTGTTATAATATCTTTTTCCATTGATGAATATAGGTTTCTCCCGAAAGGCACTATTGCTTTTTTCAAAAACCGAAGTTACTAAACAAATGGAAATAATAAAAAACAAATCATATTATTACTCATCTGGCTCGTAATAAGTTGTGAGTGCTCACGAGCTCAAAATTATCAGTTTGTCGCTTTTTCGGGGCTTGCAGAGGCGATGATAGTCACTTTTTCGATGTTACATTTAATAGTTGCAAACGGTTAGTGCCACTAACAATTTCACTATTCTGGACATTAAGCAACTAGGCATTTAATTGAACAATCTTCTCAATATTGAACCAACTACTTTGAGTATGGCAAAAATTATTATGGATATTATATTAAAAATCGAGATAAAAATTCCTGCAATAGCAAGACCTCGGGGACGCTTAAAAATGCCAATGAAAGATAACAATAGGCCTAGGAACCAGAGAATTAAGTTCACGCCTGGTAACCAACTAAATAAAACACCCATCAAGGCTACCAGAAAGCCGGCAGTGCCTATCCCATTTGTCCTTTTTTCAATTTGGTTAACAATAACTTGAGGATACTTTGAACGTCGGGAAGCAGGATTTATTAAATATAGGGGATTATCTTTAGGCCATCCCCCACAGTATTTACATCTAATTGCTTCTACACTGATTTCCTCACCACAGTACGGACATTGCCTTGTAATAATATATTCTTGTTTCATTCAACGTTTTCATAAAAGGATTAAAATGCTTTATTCACACTTTGGTGAATGAAAGCATTACTCCGTTGCTATCCAAGTGGGTAGTGATGCCGTCTGAGGGAGCGAGCAGGTCAGAGACTATGATGATGGGATTCTTTTTGGTGAGTGCTTTGAGGACTTCTTCGCGGTTGGGTTCCTTGCCTTTTAGGTGGATCGACTCAATGGAGTCAATGAAGACCAGGCGAACGAAGCGACGACTATATGAGGCTTTGATATTTCTATTGATTAAAAGAACATCACCGTTTTTTTGGGTGCGAAAAAATGCACGGCAACCTTTGCCGAGGCCGGTTGCGGCGGCGATTTTTTCAAATTTGCTCTTGATTTCTTCTTCGGTGTTTTTCAGGCAATAGTACTCTGTTGTGAGATAATGTTTGTCAGTAAGGTGCAGGATTAGGGTAAGAGCCTCGTCCAGGGCCTGCTCTCGCGGGCCACCAATTACATAGATTCTGTTTTCGAGTTGCGGGATTTTGTCGATGATTTCTTCCATAACATTGCATTTTTTGTATTTCTAATGCAAAATTATGGTGAGCATCGGCAAAAATGTGGCAGAAGTGAGAATGTTTATGAAATAATATGTGATTATTATAAAAATATATCAGTCTTGCTACAAATTGTAATACTCTTTTACTGACGGAGGAAGTTTAAACTTAGCGTTTTTGAAGAATTCTTGATATGAAAGTACTTTATCGGAAATGAATAGTTTGTTTTTATTTTTTACTAATGTTGGATTCTTTTTATAAGCGACTTTTATGAAAAGGTCATTGTAATCTTTCAATTTGCTCAATTTATCCAGGCCAACTGCAAGTTTGGAATATGCATCACAATAATCAGAAAAGGCTGTTTTCTCAGGGCCATCCAATGTGTCGCCAAAATCAAATAAAATAGGAGCCAAATAAATTTCCTTTCCTTTCTCATCGGAGTTTATTGCTCCAATCGTATGTGAAATCATTTGTTTTAAACCCTCACAATATTGCTCGCCTATAACATGCAATTCCCATTCATTCTCCTTATTGGTACGGTATTCGTATGAAACACCGCATTTTTCAAGCTCTTTCGCAAGAGTAATATAAAATGGTTCATATTGCCTATCTTTATCTTTAGATTGATGGCTTCCTTTATATAGGTATTCGCTGAATTTTGATTCCAGGTATAATACGGCCTCTTTTACATTATTATTTCTACTCACAGTACCATACAAAGCAATATCTATTTGAGATTTTCCAAAGTTGTGGTGAAACACACGATTTTCTTTCTCAAACTTTACCTCATTAAACTTAAAATTCACATTTTCTTCATTAAATGACAATGTAATTTCAAGGGGATTATTATCATTTATACTATGAAAACAAAGAAGACCTAGTAGTGCAGAAGAACGTAGAGTGTTGATATTATTGATTTCATTACCTTTCCCATTTATTACCTGACAAAAGGCCTTACAGAACCCTGATGAGTGCATGTCAAATACCTTATTGATAGGACGCACAAAGGCATATGAATATGAGTCATCGTCGCCTTGTTTGTCAATTTCTCTACTTCCCCCATCAAAGAATTGAATATTTTTGCGAAAATGTTTATACACTGTCTTTTGCCAATAGCCATTAGAGTTAGATTCTGCATCTTCAAATAACGCACGTATTTTGTTGACATCATTATATATTGTCCCTTTAGGGTCCGATCCAGCCTCAGAGGCTGGTTTTTCTTTTATGTCCATAATATTAAATTTGAGTTATTAATAATTTCATCCATTATACCTCCTATTCAGCTCACCTATCACCTCCCCTATTTCTTGCCTTAATGTTTCGTTTCCTAACAAAAAATGCAAGGTCATAAAATATCCCATGAATTTGTTTCAATTTTAGGTGTGTACTTATCTTTTATACCCTTCTGTAATTTAAATGTATCAGCGGGAATATCTACAGAATAGAACCTGACGCCATCTATTTTAGAGATATCATTTTTCCTATGTTCAAGCCAATATTCCCAGTACGATACGTTAGCGGTCACACACAGTATTGTGTCATCTGAAGCAAGATCCTCCCACTTAAATATTTCGCATTTTGGGTGATGAAGATCCTGATTTTCAAGATCTCTCCAGTTCTTCTTAATTTTTTTGTGATAATCTATAATTTGATTTGCTGCGTCTTCCGGAGAATCAGTATTGTTATTGTCCTTTCTAAACTTAAGTTCACATAGAACATATCTGTTGCCTATCCTTCCAATAAGATCCACAGAAGGGCCTCTTGTCACACGATTAGGATCAACTGGTAATTCAATATCAAGCCACTTAATTTCTGTCTTATCCTTAAGGATAGTTTTGCCATTTCTTAAAATTGCCCTTTGAAATGCCTCTTCTCCTATTGATCTTATAGGTTTGAATATATTCACGAGTTCACCCATAATATTAAATTTAAGTTATTAATAATTTCATCCATTATACCTCCTATTCAGCTCACTTATCACCTCCCCTATCTCGTTCCTCAAAAGTTCAGGTTCCAGGACTTCGACACTCACACCGAAGGAGAGCACATCTTGTTTGAAGTCGTAGTCGGGAGTGAGATAATATTGGAAGATAGTGTATTCATTGGTTTCTTCTATAATCTCCTGTGAGTGATGCAGCGGTAGTGATTGGAAGTATTTTGCTTGCATGTTGGAGACCTTCAAAACAACTGTTTCTCGCTTCATACCCGGATAAACTCTGGCTCCATAGATGCCGGAAAAGTAATCATGAGCATTGAAGTCTTTCGGGACCTTGAAGCTCTCCTCACCTATCTCGATCTTCTGTATTCTGTCTAGGGCAAACATATGAGGCTCTGCATCATCATCTTTATGAGCGTAGAGATACCACCTTCTCTTGTGTTCTCGCAAGCAGTAGGGTTTCAGCACAAATTCTTCAGAGGTTGGCTTTCTGTAGCTCTGGTAGGTTACATTAATAACCTTATTCTCTCGAATAGCTTCAATTATTATAGTCAGGTATTTACGACTTGAAGGCACATTTCCGAAAATAATCCTATCCTTAAATCCCACACTCTCATTCAAAAGGCTATTCAGACTCAAAGCTTCCAGCATCCAGTTTCGTACTTCGCTGCCACCAATATCATCCTCGTTATTAATGTAATAGGTGTTGTCACTACGGTTACAAAGGATTTCAATGCCAAAAATATCGAGAATTGAGGTGATATGATTGGATAGTGTTCTGGGAGCCAGCTCTGTGTAATCGTCGTTGACTGAGCTTCTTAACCAATGACTTTGCAACTGTTTGAGAGTCAAGGGGCCCCTGCTCCGGAGTGTTTCAAGAAGCCAGATATAACGTTTGAAATAGTTTTTTGCCATTTCTTAATATTTAGTTGAAATAAGGATTTCGAGCAATTCCAAAATTAGTAATTACCGGCAAAACAAACAATAGATTCGGCAATAAAGTGGCGTAATTAAAAATTATTACAGTTTATCTATATCTGCCTGATTCCTGCCGAAGCTACCTCTAGCTTTGCTTGCAGAAATAAAAACAATAATGACATGAAAACAACGAACAACTCCACTCTTTGCATGCCTATCACCCATTCTCAAGACTCAAGGAAAGAGAGAAATAGGTTCACTCACCTTCATATACACACCATTTATTCCACATTGGATGGTATGTGTAAAATAGAAGAACTCTTCAAGAGAGTAGACGAATTGAAAATGCCCGGCCTGGCAATCACCGATCATGGAACGATGTACGGCATTCCGAAATTCCTTAAAGTGGCTAAGAAATATCCTGCAATAAAGCCGATAATAGGTTGTGAGGTATATATATCTAAGGAAAATCTTATGGATCACAAGACCTCATCTACCAGGTATCATCTGGTATTATTAGCTAAAAATATTGTGGGATATCGAAATTTGGTCAAATTAGTCTCTAAAGCCAACACTGAGGGTATTAGAAAGCGTCCAATGGTGGATCATAGTATGCTTCAAGAGCATCACGATGGCCTTATAGCCCTTTCAGGCTGTATCGGTGGCGAAATCCCGCAAGCTATTCTTGCGAATGATTTAGAGGAAGCAAGGCGGTTGGCCTGTTGGTATCGCGACCTTTTCGGAGATGATTTCTATTTGGAAGTTTCTCTGCATAAATCTACCAAACCTAACTATAAATTTGATTTATATGAGAAGCAAAAGGTTGCAAATGAGGTTATATTTGCTTTAGGCCTGGAATTAGGAATACCGGTGGTTGCTACTAATGATGTTCATTTTCTCAATAAAGAGGATGCAACTGCGCATGATGTTCTTTTATGTGCCAATACTAATCGTAAGATGGAAGACCCGGAAAGATTATCATTTACCGGAGAAGAATACCTAAAATCCGAAGCTGAAATGCTTGAACTCTTTCCGGATCATCCGGAAGCAATAGAGAATACCTGGGAGGTATTACAGAAAATAGAGCATTTTGAGATTGCTGAGAAGCACCAATTACCAGATTTCCCAATTCCGGATTCTTTCCACTCCCCTGCCCAATATCTTCGCCATTTAGCCCTTGAAGGGTTCAAAGAGCGCACTGGTGGAAATTATAGCACGAAAGAGAGAGAACGGCTTGAATATGAGCTGAAGGCTATATATTCGCACGACCTTACGAACTATATTCTTATTATTTGGGATCTTGCGAAAGCTCTGCGGGAGAAAGGTTGCTTTCTGGGTCCGGGTCGTGGCACAGCCACTGCATCATTCCTGAACTATCTTTTGCAAATCACCGATTTTGACCCTATTAAATATCCCTTGGTGTTCGAAAGATACCTTCCACCCTATTACGATGGGGTACCGCGGCCAATCATTGAGCTTGAATTGGATGGAAAAGGGTATAAATATGCATTTCAATATCTCAAGGAAAAATACGGTAAAATGCATGTTTGCACGATCTCCTCACACCTATTCCGCTCAGAAAAGATTGCTAATATTGACTCTTTGAGGGCTTTTGGAGTCGAGAAGCTAAACAACCAATCTGAGCTTCCACAAGAGATAACTGATTCAGCGCAGAAACTGATAGGAACAGTGATGGGAATAGGAACTCATTGTAGTGCATTTTTTCTCTCAAAAAAGCCTTTAGATGAATATTTGCCGCTATCTTATACATATAAGAGAAATTTGGGTTGGAATGAGCTGAAATGCCAATATGAGCTTGAATATTTCAAGGATTCCGGTTCTCAATATCTGAATATTATGCGGTTAATCTGCCTTGATGTAATCAGCGATGCCTCCAATGGTATCAATATTCCACAAACATACGATGATCCCAAAGTCCTGGAATTTTTTGCAAAGGGAGAAACTTCCGAAATATACATGTTTGAAACTAAGGACATGAGAGTGGGTCTGGCATTGATAAAACCCACCAAATTCAGTCAATTAGTAGCACTTAATGCATTATGTCGGCCGGGCACAAAAGTTAATAAATTCCTGGAATACTTCGAATTAGCCAGCTCTTTCAACCAATGTAAGCAGTATAAAACCATACGTCCCTTATATGATGAATGCCTGCGTGAAACCTTTGGAGTCCTGATTTATCAAGAACAAATGATGATAATAGCCCTGAACCTTGGACTTTCGCATAAAGAGACAGTAGATCTCCGCAAGGCTCTATTCAGTAACAATGATGTTATGCTAGATCAGTTACGTGAAAAAATCTTCTCCGGTGATGCAATACACAAATATACTCATGATGAACTTAAAAAACGCTGGGACTTACTCCTAGAGCAGGGCCACTTTACCTTCCCCGAATCCCATTCTGCCGCCCAATGTGCTATCGCCTACCAAATGGCCTGGCTAAAGGTCTATTACCCCGAAAGATTTGAGGCGGCATGGGAAAAAGTATGGAGAAATGCAGGAAGAGTGGGGTGAAAATCATTGTTATTTGTGGAAAAGTAGGGTGAAATATGCGAAAAGTTGGGTAAAAAGTATTACTTTTGCGAAAAAAGTAGGGAGAAATTTTTAAAAATCGGAACAATGATAAATAAGTTAGAAAAAATGGTAAACCGATACAGAGAATTAGGTATCGACAAGCAGATAGACTACGACAAATTCCACCTCTACTCATTGATTACCCACTCGACTGCAATTGAGGGTTCGACCATTACTGAACTTGAAAATCAGATAATGTTCGATCATGGAGTTAGTATTAAAGGAAAGAGTATCGAGGAGCAGAGTATGAACCTCGATTTGAAAGCTGCTTACGAAAAAGCGATTGGGCTGGCTAAAGATCATGTGGAAATTAGTGTTGATTTACTCATTTCTCTCGCATCAATTGTTATGAAGAATACAGGAGTAGAGTACAAAACTGCGCTTGGAAATTTTTCAACTGCACGCGGAGAATTGAGATTGCTGAATGTTACGGCAGGATTTGGCGGTCGCTCTTATATGAATTTCAACAAAGTGCCTGCAAAGCTGGTTGAGTTCTGTAAAGAATTGAATGTTGCTCGCAAAACGGCAACTAACAAAACTATAGATGAGCTCTATCAGATTACCTTCGATGCGCATTACAATCTGGTAACTATTCACCCTTGGGCCGATGGAAACGGACGTATGGCGCGTCTGCTGATGAATATGTTGCAGTTTGAGTTCAATCTCATTCCAACAATAATACACAAAGAGGATAAAGAGGAATATATCAAGGCCTTAGTTGCAACGCGCGAAGAACACAACCTCAATATTTTCCGCGAGTTTATGACCTCTATGATGGAACGAAATTTAGCCGCAGAAATTGACACATATCTACACTCCATCGGAGAAGGTGGTGAAATCACGGAAAAAACCCTGAAAAGCAGGGATAAAATCATAGCACTCCTCTCAGAAGATGGCACACTGAGCGCAAAAGCTCTTTCCACTAAGATCGGAATCACCCCGAAAGCGGTGGAAAAGCACCTCGCACGACTCAAAGCAGACGGCATTATCGAGCGCATTGGACCGGCCAGAGGAGGGTATTGGAGGGTGAGGTAGGATGTTCCTACTATTATATTCTAAATATATCATTCCTCCTTTCCAGCCTTGTTATAGGCCCAGTATATTTCCTCAAAATCAAGTACGCGTTGGACTTTACCTGAAGGGCTTATTTTTATCACATGAGGATGTCCCAAATAGCGTGGGCGGACAGTTCTATTGAGATAAAAATAATGATATCCGCCTTTTACTGCTGAGGGCTTTATGATATCACACCCCGTTCTTCCGCATATTTTTGTGCTATGGATAGGTAATCTAACATTACTTCATTTGCTAAGACAAACTACAAAAGAGTAGTGTTTATGATAATTAATCATGAATTATAAATGACCTTAAAACCGAAGTTTAGTTCATATTGACAGGTTGATTATTAGCTTAGCTGACTCATTACAAATAAGAATTACCCAGTAATTTTTTCGTCATCCATTGAGTCCCAATAATCCATATCCATCTTCATGATTTTGATAATTTTTTCTGTTTGTAGTCCCAAACCATAATCATAGATATAGTCTGCTAGTTGGTCTCCATTAATCAGAATTATTGTCGGAGAACCATTTAGGCTATCAACATATTGAATTGCGCTTTTTGGAAAATCCGAAGTTGTGATAAATACACCTTTTTTAGATGGAGTTCCAGCTACAGCACCCACAAAACTCCGAACATTTTCTATTGATACATTGTTATTAGGTGCATAACGTTTTGCCTGAATGGATATATGATTAAAACCCAATATATCTTCTTTTATAATACCATCAATGCCTCCATCATTAGAGATCTTTGTGACAATGGCCGAATTTTTAACTTCACCACCATACCCCATGGCCTGAAGTAACTTAACAACTAACCTTTCGAATTCTTGTGGCTTTTTACTCAATATAGTAGTCAAGATTTCAGACTTAATTGACTGTTTTATTTTGTTATACGAACCATCAAGCTCTTCTTGAGGAGTATATTCATCATTGTTTGATGCAGTTAAAGCAGTGGAAGTCGTCTCATTACTAATATCATTTCTTCTCTTAGCATTTTTTAGATTTTCTTCCTTTATGAATTTATTTATTTGCTCGTCGGTACAGGAAGAAAGCATTTTAAGTCCCTTTTCAGTAATTTTATAATTGCCTCTTCTCGGTCTTTCTACCAATCCGGCAACAAAAAGATAGGACAAACCCCAAGATATTCGATCCGAAAAAATCTCAGCATTCCCGGAAGGATACCACTCATTCATCTCCTCTTCAGTAAGATTAAAGCGTTTTGCCAAAGGAATTCGCAAATCTCTTACTCGCATAACATCTCCATTTTTTAATTCTTTTAGAGCTTGTACCCTTATTTCTTCAAATGTTGGTATCATGATTTTGTCTTGATTTATTAATTGTTAGATAGTACAAATTTACCAAAATAAATTGAAGGACATTAGCTAGCCGGGATATTTCTTCTCATCTAAACTTAACCTAACATAGTTATACCGCTATATTCCCCCATACTTGACTCATTCTTTCCTACTCTCCTACTCTTTCTTTCTTCCACTTAAGCTACTACTTTTAATTGGGGCTTGATTTTTAGGTTTGTGTTTAAGGAACACACAAATATGTTTCTAATGTAAACTAATTTGTTAACTTTGTGTACTACTAAAGTTATACATTGTCGCAATGGATGGAAACTCATTATCCCCTAATACAGAGAGACTTGAGCAATTGAAACGAATTTTTCCCGAAATTTTTGTTGAAGATAAAATCGATTGGGAGAAGCTTAAAATCACACTCGGTGAGGATGTTAATCTCGCTAACGAGCGTTATGTTCTTAATTGGGCGGAGAAAAGTGACGCCTTCAGGTTGATGCAAAAAACTACCACCAAGACATTGATTCCGGTGCTTAAGGAGTCGGTAAATTTCGATGATACACAAAATATCTTTATCGAGGGAGATAATCTTGATGTCCTGAAAATCCTGCAAAAAAGCTATTTTGGTAAGGTCAAGATGATCTACATAGATCCACCCTATAATACGGGAAACGACAGTTTTATATATGCCGACCGGTTTGCAGAAACCAAAACCGAATACCAAAAGCGTGTAGGAGATAGGGATGAAGAAGGTTACATGACCGGCGAAGGTGTTTTCCGTAAAAATTCGCGTGAAAATGGACAATATCATAGCAACTGGCTTAGTATGATGATGCCTCGCCTATTCTTAGCTCGAAACCTATTACGTGATGACGGGGTGATTTTCGTATCTATTGATGACAACGAAGTCCATAATTTACGTTTGTTAATGAATGAGATTTTTGGGGAGGAAAATTTTTTCTCACAAATTATTGTTAGAACAAACAGTAGAGGTCAGACGTATAAGCAGATAGCAAAAACGCATGAGTATATTCTTGTTTACACCAAAAATTCAGAAACAGAGTTATATGAATTAGAAAAGGATGCTAAAAACTCAGATTTAAATTTAAAAGATAATATAAGTAGTTTTAATATAAGGGAATTGAGAAATCGAAATCCTAAGTTTGGAAAACACAATCGACCTTTTTTGTTCTACCCTATTTATGTTAATCCAAACATTATAGACAAGGATGGGTTTAGCCCCGTATCATTGTATAAATCAGAGGTATATAGTAAGGAGGTTTATCCTTATAATTCAGAAGGAAAAGAAAGTTGTTGGAGATGGGGTAAACCCCGTACTGCTGATAATTACAATGAGGATACATTGATAAGTAATTTAGTGGCAAGAAAAAAAGCAGATGGTAACTATAATATTTATGAGAAATATCGTAAAACAACATACAAACCCAAATCAATATGGGATGACAATTCTTTCTTGACAGAAACAGGAACAATTGAATTAAGGAAGCTAGACTTCAACCAAGAATTTGATTTTCCGAAACCAATTTCACTGCTTAAACAAATAATAGCATTATCTACGCAGGATGATGACATAATTCTTGATTTCTTTGCCGGCAGTGCTACAACAGCACATGCTGTAATGCAGTTAAATAAAGAAGACGGCGGAAACCGCAGGTACATTTTGGTGCAAATAGCTGAACCATGCGATGAAAAGAGCGAAGCTTTTAAGGCAGGATACAATACCATTGCTGATATTGCCAAAGAACGTATTCGTCGTGCAGGGCGAAAGATTCGAGAGCAAATAGAAGAGGAAAACCGGAAAAGGAAAATGCAACTGGAATTTAATGAGGGAGACAATAAACCTATTGACATTGATACCGGTTTCAAAGTGTTTCGCCTCGCAGAAAGCAATTTCAAGCAATGGAGACAACCCGAAAACTATTCCGCTGAAGCCTTGGCTAAACAATTAGAACTATTTGTTGATCCGGTTGCAGAACATGCAACCTTGCAAAATATGGTGTATGAGCTTATATTGAAAAGCGGGAAAGACCTCAATGTTAATATTGAATCGTGCAATGGCTATCATATAATTGATGGAAACGAATTAGCCTTAATACTGGAAAAAGTTGATGAGCAAATAATAACGGAAGTGTTATCCAAACAGCCAAAAAAAGTAATTGCTCTTGACCGCATTTTCAAAGGAAACGACCAATTAAAAACCAACACCGCACTGCAAATGAAAGACGCAGGCGTAGAGTTTAAAACGATATAGGGGAAAGATGGGTACACAAGATTATAAAGCAGTAGATTTTTTCTGCGGCGGAGGAGGCATGACATATGGACTTCGTCAGGCAGGCATTGATGTAGTTGCCGGCGTTGATCTTGATAATAATGCCAAGTTGACATACGAATATAACAATCTCGGAAGTGTTTTTATTCTGAAAGATATTAGGAGTTTAGAGAGCAACTACTTTGAAACCCATTTTAATTTACAAAGAAACGACAATAAACTCATTTTTGCCGGATGTAGCCCATGCCAATTTTATAGTATAATCAAATCTGATAAAAAAAAATCCATAGATTCAAAAGATTTGTTAATGGATTTTGCTCGTTTCATAGATTATTACAGGCCAGGGTATGTGCTTGTGGAGAACGTACCTGGGATTTTGACGCACAAAGATAGTGTACTGCCATCATTCCTTAATAAAATAAAATCTATTGGATATAATGATATTGTTTATGAGGTAGTTGATATGAGTTACCACAACATACCTCAAAATAGAAAACGTTTTTCCTTAATTGCCACTCGTTTGGAAAATATTACACTTCGGCTACCTATTCCGGAAAATAATAACATGGTTCTCAAGGATGCCATCGGACAAAAGAATGGCTTTCCCAAAGTTAATGCTGGACATAAAGACTTGAGTGACCTCAATCATTCCGTAGCGGGATTAAGTGATAAAAACCTACAAAGGATTAAAAAAACGAAACATGATGGAGGGAATAGACTAGATTGGGCTGGACATCAAGGGCTTCAATTGCGGTGTTTTATCGGTAAGGACGATAGTTTTAAAGATACATACGGACGTATGTGGTGGGATAAACCGGCTCCTACAATTACTACAAAATTCTATAGTATTTCTAATGGACGATTTGGACACCCTGAAGAAGACCGAGCTATTTCAATACGCGAAGGAGCTACTATACAAACGTTTCCTAGGGATTATGTTTTCAAAACAAATAGCATGGCTACAGCAGCAAGATTAATCGGAAACGCTGTGCCACCGGAATATGCAAGGAGACTGGGGGAAACTATAGTAAAAAGCTAGTATAAAAAAAAATGACAAAAGCATATGAAACATCATTTTTCAATTACACCAAGAATTATAGCTCATTTCGGGGAAGATTTAATAAAAAATGAAAGTATTGCTCTTTTAGAGCTGGTGAAAAACTCCTATGATGCGTGTGCAACTGAGTGTAAAGTTGAGTTTTATTCGGAAAACAGACAACTAAATAAATTGACCATATCGGATAATGGCTTTGGAATGAATGCCGATATCATCAAAAATGTTTGGTTGGTTATTGGTACAGATCACAAAAAAAAAGTAGAAGTAAACCAATGTGGGCGTTTCCCACTAGGCGAAAAAGGTATTGGAAGATTGGGTGTTCATAAATTAGGAAGAAAAATCACTTTATTTTCCAAACAGTCCAACTTTAAAGAAGTTGAGTTATCAATTGATTGGACAGAGTTGGAAAATGCCAAAAATATTAGTGACTTTAATGTTAGTGTTGTAGAAAATGAGAGTCCCAAATTTTATAAGAATGGAGTTACTGGTACAAAGATTATTATAGAAGATTTAAAGTCAAAATGGGACAGACGTCAAATAAGACAGGTCTATAGAAATTTGTTGTCATTGAACAGTCCTTTTGCCAACAAAAATGATTCCTTTCAAGTCAAAATTACCAGTAATGAAGATCTTTTTGAAGGATTACCTGACCTCCAGGGTATAGTGGAAAATGGGGGACTATATTTTGGCTCTTCTGTACTAAAAGGTAATAAAATTCAATATTTTAAGTATGAATTCCGTCCTTGGAGCTCTTTAGATAAAATTCAAGGAAGAACAGTAGAAGCAGTTGATTTAAATGACAGTGAGCTATACTTAAAGGGTTTAAAAGAGGAAGAGGGCAGAAAAAGACAAATTGAATACGAGATTAATTTGGATGATTTTAAAATAGGAGAAGTACGTTTCGATATAATAATATTTGAGAGAGATTCGGCCATTTTCAATTATGTGAATACTGAAAAGAGTAGCATAAATGAGTACTTAGCAGAAAATGGTGGAATTAGAGTGTATAGGGATGACGTTAGAGTTTATGATTATGGGGAACGTGATAATGATTGGCTCGGCCTAGATTTAAAAAGGGTCAGCAGAGTTGGCGGCAATGTTAGCAATAATATAGTTTTAGGCTATGTTAGACTTAAGAGGTCTGAAAGCGTCGGGTTAAGAGAAAAAACAAATAGAGAAGGTTTTATTGAAGATGAAAATTATAATGCATTTGTAGATGCTATAAACTATGTGCTAAACATATTTGTAAGAGAAAGAAACGTAGACAAATCAAAATTAACAACTCTATATAAGACCCATAAAGTTGTAGAGCCAGTGCTATCCGATTTAGAGGAAGTTATTAGCATTGTGAACGATAGAGTTGAAAATGAAGATGATAAAAAGCAAATCTTGAGGTACTTGATTAGAATAAATGAACAGTATAGAGAAGTTAAAGGAATTCTTATTAAAAGTGCTAATGCCGGACTGAATTTAAGTGTGGTTATTCATGAAATTGAAAAACAAGTAGCAGCATTGCTAGGTCATGCAAAAAGAGGGGAAAAAGAACAAATAATTGACATTTCTCAACGATTGGAAAAAATTGTTCGCGGATATACAGCTATGATTAGAAAATCTAAGATTGGAAACAAACGATTATCTGAAATAGTACAAATAGCCGTAGATAATTACGGATTTAGATTTTCAGATCACTCAATAGATGTGTATCACAATTATGAAGAATCTAAGTTGAAAGGTTATCTTGCAGAAGCTGAATCAATATCAGTGCTAACAAATTTATTGGACAATTCCATTTATTGGCTTAGTTATTCTCTAGAAGAGAACAGAAAAATATCTATATATATTACAGATCAAATACAGGGTTATAACTCAATTGTAATAAGTGATAATGGGCCAGGTTTTAATATTCCCGCTGAGGTTGCTATACAGCCATTTATTTCAGGTAAACCCTATAACATTGGAATGGGATTAGGCTTGCATATTGCAAATGAGATGATGAATGCGATGAAAGGAAAGTTGATGTTTTTAGATGAAAATGAAATTGAACTACCTAAATATGCAAAAATTAATCAAATTAATAAAGCAATTATTGCAATGTGTTTCCCAAAAGAAAAAAAATAAGATTATGGTAACAGATTTTATAGACAGCGTTCTCATTATTGATGATAAAGAAGAGGAAGTTAAAGCTCTTCAAAAAGTATTAGAAGATGAGGATATTTGTGTGCAATTTATTAATCCTACTGGAAAAAAAGCCACAGATTTGCCTGTATTGAAAAAAAACAGAGATCTTATTTTTATGGATTTATCATTAGATGATGATGAGAAAATGATAGGCAACATATCTAAAATCCGAAAGATACTACTAAACATCCTTCCTAAAAATAAGGGTTGTTATGGACTTGTCGTATGGTCTAAACATATTGATGATATAGATATTTTGAAAAAAAAATTATTGAAAGATAAAGAAGAATACACCTTACCTATGTTTATTGTTCCCTTCGATAAAACTGATTACTTGCAAAGAGGTTATGGAAATATTTTGAATGACCTGAATAATGTGTTGACTTCTGATAAACTAGCTTATTTTTTTCTGAGTTGGAGGAGTAGCGTACAAATAGCAGCAGACAGTGCTATATTTGATATCTATTCGCTAGTGCCAGAATATGAAAATCAGCAGAAGGAATTGATATATTTAATGTATAAAATGGCGTTAAATCACACAGGAATTCCCGTAGACCATATTGAGAATTACGATTTAACAACTGATGCGTATAAAGCCTTTGATGAATTGTTGTATTCAGATTTAATCAATCAACAAAATAAAAATAGTATTAATATTTTCAAACCCACTCCACAAAATCCATATAATAACGCCGACAATAAAAAGAATGAGATTTTTTCGAAGTTAAATTCGAAAATGTTTATAGATAAGGTCAATATACAACAAGATTACATTATCCCAGGTAATGTGTATGAAATTATTGGACAGAATCTTGTGAGGCCCAAACTCCCAAACAAAGTGAAGGATGTTGAAAAGTATATAGCTATCGAATTAACACCGCCATGTGACTTTTCTCAAAAAAAGAAAATTAACTCACGCCTAATTAAAGGTTTTTTGTGTGATATTACGCACAAAGAAAAATTTAAGAATGAGTTCTATTATAAAGATATGTTTCCACTTGCAATAGAAGAGAATAATAATCTTCAACTTGTACTTGATTTTAGATATTTCGAAACAGTTGAAGACTCGGTGCTAAAAGATGAGAACAAATACAAAGTATTATTTAGAGTATCACCAAAACTTTTTGCTGACATTTTACAAAAATTTTCTTCTTCTTATGCAAGGCTTGGTTTGTCAAAAATAGAATAAACTTAATGTCTGACATTTTTCCGAGAGCTAAACGTTCCGTCATTATGTCCAAAATATCAGGCAAAGAAACAAAGCCTGAAGTTATGGTAAGAAAATATCTTTTTGCAAAGGGTTTTAGGTATAGAAAAAATGTAAAAGATTTGCCCGGCAAACCTGATATTGTTTTGTCGAAGTATAAGACAGTAATTTTTGTAAATGGTTGTTTTTGGCATGGACACACGAATTGCAAAAAGGCTGCTTTACCGACATCAAACACTCAGTTTTGGAAAGAAAAAATATCCGGAAACATTATTCGCGATACGGAAAACATTTATAAATTACAGAATATGGGCTATAAAGTGCTTACTGTTTGGCAATGCGAATTAACCCCAGCAGGAGTTAGAGAACAGACTTTAAATCAACTGATCGAACAAATTACCTTATGATCCTCCACTTCGAACCTGATCTTCAATTCCAGCTTGATGCCATTAATTCGGTGATTCGTTTGTTTGACGGACAGCCGAAGGATGTTGGCGAGATTCAATTTATTGTTCAGGAAGAGGAAAAGTTGAATTTCATTGATGGCATTGCTAATAGATTGGTTATTTCGGATGAGCAAATTTTGCAGAATCTGCAAAAGGTTCAGCGAGATAACGAAATAGAGGTTTCCAGCACATTGCAAGGAATGAATTTTTCGATTGAAATGGAAACCGGCACAGGAAAAACTTACGTATATTTAAGAACAATCTACGAGCTTCACAAGCAATACGGATTCAAAAAATTTGTAATTGTGGTGCCTTCCATTGCTATTCGTGAAGGTGTATTAAAGAACTTGGAGATTACGCACGAGCATTTGCAAAATCTGTACGACAATATTCCTGTGCATTACATAGTTTATGATAGCAATAAGATTTCGGCATTGCGTAGTTTTGCAACCGGTAATAACATAGAGATCTTGGTTATTAACATCGACTCGTTTGCAAAAGATGAGAATATTATCAACCGCCCTAACGATAGATTAAGCGGACAGCTTCCAATTGAGTTTATTCGTGCTTCAAACCCTATTGTAATAGTTGATGAACCGCAAAACATGGAAACTCCTAAACGCAAGAGCGCTGTTGAAAAATTAAATCCGCTATTGACTTTACGCTATTCGGCCACACATAGAAACCTATATAACTTGATTTATAGTCTTAACCCTGTTGACGCATATGATAAAGGGTTAGTTAAGCATATCGAGGTAGATTCGGTTATGGACGAAAATTCCTCTAACGATGCATTCATTTCCGTTGATTCTATAACTGCAACGAAAAGTAAAGTATCCGCCAAAGTCACCATTATGGTAAATGAACCAAAGGGAGTGAAAAAAAAGAGCTTAACAGTTAGTCAAGAAGATGATTTATATAAGCTTTCTAATGAGCGTGAAATCTATAAAGACGGATATATTATTGAGGAGATAGATACATTCTACGGGAGCATAACGCTTTCCAATGGCAAAGTGCTTTATGAAGGCACCACACAAGGTGCATTGAATGATGAAATAATGAAGTTTCAGATGCGCAAAACCATTGAAGAGCATCTGAAAAAGGAATTAAGATACAAATCTAAAGGTGTAAAAGTTCTTTCGCTTTTTTTTATAGACCGTGTTGCTAATTACCGCCAATATGATACTAATGGCAAGCCTAAACACGGAAAGTTCGCAATTTGGTTCGAAGAAATTTATTCGGATTTAATTACTAAAAGCAATTTTAGCTCACTTCCCCATTATGATTTAAAGGATATCCATAACGGCTATTTTTCTCAAGACAGAAGGGGTGTTTTTAAGGACACATCAGGTGAAACGCTCGCAGACAATGACACCTATAGCCTAATAATGAAAGATAAAGAAAAGCTTTTAAATATTAATAATCCGCTTCGATTTATTTTTTCCCACTCTGCTTTGCGAGAAGGATGGGATAATCCTAATGTCTTTCAGATTTGTACGCTTAACGAGACAAGGTCTGAAATGAAAAAGCGTCAAGAAATAGGGCGAGGACTACGATTAGCTGTTAACAGCGAGGGAAAACGAATTTATGACCGTGACATTAATCGTTTAACCGTAATCGCAAATGAGTCTTATGCCGATTTTGCAAAGACTCTCCAAAAAGAAATTGAGGAAGATTGTGGAGTTGCATTTGAAGGACGTGTGAAAAACAAACGTGAAAGAGTTTCCATCAAGTACAGAAAAGGCTTTGAACTGGATCCGAAGTTTATTGAAATTTGGGACAGGATAAAACAAAAGACAACCTATCGCGTTGGTTACAAATCTGAAAAGCTGATTAGTAACGCAGCAAATGCTATAAAAAATATCGGAGCAATCCATCCCCCATTAATTCGTTCAACAAAAGTAAAAATAGAAATGACAAAAGATGGGGTTGATACACCAATTTTGGGAGAAAAGGCGCTACCTTTTAAAATACGAGAATGGCAAATACCGGATGTGTTGGGTTATATTCAGAACAAAACAGATCTTACGCGTCATACTTTATTAGAAATCATAAAGCAATCCGGACGATTAAACGACATTCTTATTAACCCGCAACTCTTTATGGACTTATGTTCGCAAGCTATTCTAAGAGCGTTAAACGACTTAATGATTGATGGCATCAAGTATAAAAAGATTGGAAACTCAGAGTACGAAATGCGACTATTTGAAGAGCATGAGTTGGAAACCTACTTGAATGATTTTTCATTTACGGTATCAGATAAATCCAAAACTATTTACGAAAATCATATTCCACTCGACTCTGCTATTGAAAATCGGTTTGCCCGCGATTGCGAAACCAGCGAACAGGTAAAGTTCTATTTCAAGCTTCCCAATTGGTTTACCATACCAACTCCTATTGGTAGCTATAATCCTGATTGGGCAATTGTTTTCGTAGATGATACAAAAATTTATTTTGTTGCTGAAACGAAATATAAAAGTGAGTTAGATATTATTAATACAGGTCATTTACGCCAAGGGGAAGAACAGAAGATTAAATGCGGTAAAGCCCATTTTGCGCAGTTCGATGACGTACAATATGAAGTAGTTAAAGAAGTAGGAGAATTATCAAAATTAGCACAATTACCCTGAAGCGTAAAATTTTAACTTCATGTATTCTCACCCTTCACCTCTCCTTCCCAAACTTTTCCTTATCTTTGCAACATAAAACCAAAGCTAATAAGCCTCCTGGGCGAGTCGCAAGACAGCATACTTGGGGGCGTTTTTTTATTTCAAACAACAGCGTTATTACAGATTTTGACTTCTTTTCATCATTCAGAATGTAATATCTATTTATAATTTACTGAGCACATGAAGGTTTTGTTAAAGCTGTTATTAATAACACTATATGTCTGAATGTTGAAAGAATTTTTGTATCTTTATACAATGTAACCAAAGAACCAAATAAAATTTTGGTAAGAATAATTTCTCAGTTGTTCTTTCATTCTTTGTCTATAAGTATGATTCTTAATTGATAATTCTAGTTACTAAAACAACCTTATTCGAATATGAACAATAGAATGAAAAATAGCCACTCAAATGCTTTATTTCACTATACAAAGAGCCTTGATAATCTTATTTCCATCATAAAAGAAGGGTTCAGGGTGTCATATAGTGGAGAACAAATAACAAGGACAAATCCTGATGGCATGCCTGCAAGTCACGATATTTTTATCGGAATTCCTATGGTTTCATTTTGCGACATACCTCTCGATTTTTGCGAGGAGCATATAAGTAAGTACGGAAACTACGCTGTAGGAGTAGACAAGAGTGCACTCATTAAACTAGCAGGTGCTATTCTATCTCCTGTACATTACATCTTGTTCGACACTCCTATACACGGAGCTTATGCCCATCATTGTTCTCAGATAAAGAAACAAAAAAGTCAAGATGAAGTTCTATCTCAAATAGAGTCAGTAGAATGTAGCGTTGTGGCCCCTAAAGGTAATACATATGAGAAGGGTTTTCCACTCTATTTGAACCAAAAGAATTGCGGCATTGTAGTATCTATATTAGGTTCTTGGAAGGAACAGGAGTATACTACTTTCTCTCTCGGATTCACAAAGAATTATACTTGCGACTACAAGGGCAAGAGCTTTTGTGCATATGATGAGTGTGAATGGCGTATTATCATTCCCGAAGATAGAGAGATTGGTGAAGAGATTGTTAAGTGGTTTTGGTCAAAAGATGAATATTATAACTGGAAAACTTCTCGTAATAACACATTTCTTGATGGCTTTCCGCCAATAGCAGTACCATATAAATCCATTAAGCATATCATCGTTCCTTCACAAGAAGAAAAACGAACTATTGAAAGCCTTTTGAGCGAATTAGGTTGCGAATTCCTGAAAAAGAATATCACGATATTATGATAATGTGTTCGTTCATATGATACACCTGTCAATGTTGCGAATTTATGTCCAACATATGTAATAATCCACATTCAAGAATTATCATCACTGCGTTTTATTCTTTCCATTTCCACATTAATCCTTACCTTTACAATATAAACAATGCGCTGAAAGCAGATAAGATTGCCATTAGGTATAAAAACAAACAAGAAGATGGATAAAGACCGCAAGATAGTATTCATTATTGGTAATGGGTTTGACCTTGATCTGGGTCTCAAGACTTCCTACAAGAATTTTTATGAATCTGAATATTGTCCAAAGGATTATCCTGCACCAATTATTCAGCACCTCAATAATAAAGATTGGCGTGGTGGGCTTGATGCTGTTAAATGGTATGATTTGGAGAATGAGTTACTAAATTATTATAGTGAATTAGAACGAAAAGAAATACCTCGTGACATAATAACCGAGCCTGAAAGAACGTTCATTAAAGCTTTTAATAAAAATGATCCTGCGCGCGAACGCTATTCTAGCTATGATCAGGAGATTAATGCTCTTATAGCAAGGGGGCTTGTCACACTTGTTAAAGTTGAAAACGGGTATCAGGCTCTTTTAGATATTCCATTACAGGAAGAGCTTCTTAAACCGCGTTGCTTAAGAGATAAGAAAGCTCTTAAACTCATTAAAGAAGGACTAGTTGATTATCTCAATTCCATTTCTGAAAACAAGGATGCTTATTCTTCTGTAGCTTTTGCTACAATTTTTGCGCTAACAGAGTGCAAAAAGACAGGTCATCAAATAAGTATTTACAACTTTAATTATACGCCACTACCGGATCCTTATAGAGCCGATTACGAGGATGATATCTACTATGTTCATGGAACCTCTAGTAACAGAGACATAATTGTTGGAACAAAAGATGACAATATTTCTGGAGAATATGATTTTCTTCAAAAGTCATTTGACCCTAAATATGCTCCGCCAGCAATTGTTTATGATATGCTTAACGCAGATAAAGTTGTGATATTTGGACATTCTCTTGGCACAAATGATAGCCAATACTTTAAGGCTTTTTTTAAGCAGCAGAGTTCTGCTGATAGGCCTATAAAGAAAGACATCACCATTTTTACAAAAGATGATAATTCAGAAATCGAAATAAAACGTGCACTAAAGCTTATGACCGATAATGAACTCTCATCATTGTTCAGTCTAAATAATCTAGAGTTTATAAAAACAGATAATATATATTTGAACCCAGAAAGTTTTCGTCCTTTTCTAAGGAAGCATTTAATCGATGAGAGGCAAGTAAATGTACAAATAAGACAATTAAAAGATCGCTTAACAGAATAGATCGCCCCCTCCCCAATTTTTTCTTATCTTTGCAACACATACCTAGAGATAATAAGCCTCCCAGGCGCGTCGAAAGACAGCATACTTGGGGGGCGTTTTAATTTATATCCCAATAAGTTCTTTGGGTACTAGTATTGCAGCATAGTGTGATTTTCAAGATTTGTGCGACAAATAACGCCTTATAAAAGGCCAAATTCCCACATAGTATTATTTTTGACACAATCACACTAAAATTACCGACTCTTAACATTTTCCCCAACATACTGCGATTTTTAATCAAATCGCCCCAAAATACCGGTCTATAACAGCAAAATCCCAACATAATGTGATTTTGTTATTTCCATCGTCGCAACAAGTTGCATTATTAAGGTTATTAAAGATCCTTCCTATTCCTCCCTACTCCGTCATCAACGACAATCTGCTCGGGCGGTGTCAGTAGCTGCTTGGGATCCTGGAATATTCTGTTGAGCATTCTGAGCGAGGAGGCATAGTAAAAACCGTCAGTGATGCGCTCGTCTATGGAAAACTTCAATTGTATGCTCTTATATGGAACGATTTCCCCTGAATTATTGGATCTGTGTCGGGTGGATTTTTTACCCATAGCCACAAACATGCTGCATGTGCCGAATTCATATAGGTGATGATAAATGGATTCAACGCCGATAGAGCCGATATTAGTCAGGAAAAAGCTGGTGTGCCATGGACTGATCTCCTCGAGAACACGCGGAAAAATCCCAAATCTATCCATCCAGATAAGTACGTAAACGAAAATGCGCATCAAAAAAGTGGGGAAAATATTCAAAAATTTTGATATTATGTCTGCCGAGTTTTGCTGTCCTTCATGCTGGCTCTCATCCAACTCTTGTTGAATTTTTTTTACAACATCATGCAAAGTATCCTTTGGTTGGAAATAAACTTTAATCAACGTTTCTTCCCCTTCATCAGTCAAAGAACGTTTAACCACAAGCGACATATTTATGTACTTGCGGGCAAAAATTTTATTCCACATCACGAAGCGGTTTAAAATGGGGCGTTGAGAAAATACCCTAACGATAGCTGCGATAATGACGTGCATAATGGATAAACCGGGTATCTCCTCCTTGTGTTCTTTTACAAAAACTTCAATGTCATCAATCGGAACTCTCTCCTGAAAGTAGTTTTGTGCATCCAACCTTTTCCGCAAGAAAAGCGGGACCATAGCCAAAAACGGATCGACATTACGCACTCTCCAACCATCACGACGGTCTCCCCACCTCCAAGGGAAATACCTCAGCTTGTTAGCGTTATATTTTTTCATGAATAAGAAGAAGTTTTTCAGTTAAATATTAAGTTTAGCGGCATTAAAGATAATTGAATTTTATGATTGATCTATCCTCTTTCTCCCTACCCCATCATCCACGACGACCTGTTCGGGTGGTGAGAGCAACTTCTCGAGCTGCTGACCCAGTTTCAGGGCTGATCTGATAGAAGAAGCGAAGTAAAATCCATCGGCAACCCGCTCATCGAAAGTAAATTTCAGTTGCATGGTCTTAAATGTATGTACTTCTCCTGAACGTCTGGTAATAGTCTGGGTGGATTTTCTCCCCATAGCCATAAACATACTGCATGTTCCGACTTCGTAAAGGTGGTGAAACACCGATTCGGTCCCGATAGAACCGATATTGCTCAAAAAGAAACTTGCGTGCCAGGGACTGATTTCTTCCAAAGAGCGCGGTAAAATCCCAAATCTATCCATGCAGATCATGGTGGAGGAGATAAATCGCATCAAGAAAGGGGGTAAACCGGAGAGGAATTTACTTAGCTTATCTATCGTATTTGATTCTCCTTCCGACTTGTTCTCCTCTAATGCTTCTTGTACTTTTCTGACAACATCCTGCAACGTATCCGTTGGCCGGAAGAAAAGTTTAATCACCGTCTCTTCGCCCTCATCAGTCATAGAGCGCTTTATCATAAGTGAAATATTTATATAATTACGCGCATAGAGCTTATTCCTCATAATGAATCGGTTCAATCTGGGACGCTGAGAAAAAACCCTCACTATAGCGGCAATTATTATGTGCATCATAGACAAACCGGGTATATCCTCCTTGTGTTTTTTAATAAAATCTTCAATTTCATCAATCGGGAGCAAAACATCGAAGTACACCTGCGAGTCCAATCTTTTCCGCATGAAATAAGGCATTATGGAAAATATGGGGTCAACATTACGCAACCTCCAACCATCCCTGCGGTCGCCCCATCTCCATGGAAAATATTTCAGTTTATATTCTTTGCATTTTTTCATAGTTAAGTAATATAGGTATCAATAAAACTATTATTAGCGACAGTAAAGATAATTGAAGTTTTTGGAATTAAACCATTTTGATTTATTGTTAAACTAAAATAGTTTAATTGTTGTCTATTATTTGAAATTTTATCTTGTTTTTGTTTTACATGAATATGGGTCTTCCTGGATACATAGAAGTTTAATCGAGGCTTTTATTAATAAAATCCGATTTGTCGGAAATTATTGGGAAAAACTCTATTTTTGCAGACAACAACAAGAATAGTAATTAATGCAATAACCCACCACTAACGCTCTACCCCTTAACCACCATGTCCTCCATCCTCCTCGCCCTTCTCATCCCATTACTAGGCACAGTCCTTGGGTCTGCATTTGTTTTTGTGATGCGAAAGGAGATTCCGGCGCTGTTGCAGAAGGCGTTGCTCGGCTTTGCATCGGGAGTGATGGTCGCAGCTTCGGTGTGGTCGCTGCTGATTCCTTCGATAGAGATGGGAAGCGGTAAGATGGCGATAGTGCCTGCAGTCGCCGGTCTTCTGCTGGGCTTTGGGTTCCTTCTGCTGATAGATTACATAACCCCTCATATCCATGCGAGCGGCAGCACGGAGGGTCCCAAGAGCGGTCTTTCAAAAACGGCGAAGCTCACGCTGGCGGTCACTATTCACAATTTCCCTGAAGGAATGGCGGTGGGTGTTGCAATTGCCGGCGCAACCCTCTCCGACTTCAACATTGCCGGTGCTTTGGCCCTCTCAATCGGAATTGCCATCCAGAATATTCCGGAGGGTGCCATCATCTCCATGCCTCTGCGCGCTGCCGGCAACAGCAAATGGCGTTCGTTCCTGATTGGTGCAGCGAGTGGAATTGTGGAACCGATAGGCGGAGCGCTGGTCCTATTGTTAGCCTCCGGCATCACGGGGATTTTGCCCTACATGCTCTCTTTTGCCGCCGGTGCGATGCTTTATGTAGTGGTGGAAGAACTTATCCCGGATGCATCTCAAGGGAAACATTCGAATATAGGTACAATAGGTTTTGCCATCGGTTTCGCGCTGATGATGGTCCTGGATGTGGTTCTGGGTTAATTTTGTTCCTGAAAAGATTTTATCCTTTGTTTGAAATTCTTTCGCAGGCAATCACTGTAAATCCAGGGTTCGATGCCATGATAATCGCCGACATTCAATATGTTGAGAATATTCGGCAGAAAACTGCCTTCAAAACCCTCCAGAACCAATACTTTATATTCCGGATTGAGCGTAACGGTTATGGTATCATGTAAAATTGCGGGAGTGGAATCGGTTCTCCAATTAACGGGATTTATGCACATTACATTGGAATCACATATAATTGGCTTTACATATTCTACATCCGATACGGAATTAAAACAGATAGTAACTCCCGTATCGAGAGAATCTATTGCCGGCACAATCCATGGTGCAGCAGAAACATCACCTGGAGTAACTTTATAACCAAGCACATAAGCTGCAATCATTCTATCTCTCAAATCAACAGGCATGGCTTTCATCAATTCCACAACGGATTTTGCGCCTTGACTAAATCCAGCCAATATAAATGGACGTCCATTGTTGAAATACTCTATAAAATGATCAAACGCACTCTGTACATCCACCAAAGAGACACTGCCGTATCGCCTCGCTATTGTATCTTGATTGAGAGTCGCCCACGAATCGAGGGTTATATGACGATAAAACGGTGAGTAGAAATTGTTCCCTTCCGCCATATAATCCGAAACCCCTTTCATTTCGATGGTCATATTATCTGTATGTGCCTGATTATAGACATCGGCATAATGAGATATTTTGCCATCTTCAGTAATCCAATCAAACTCCCAGGTGGAAGGGATATAGAAAACATCCGCTCCCTCTCCGGTTGTGTCATTGAGAACATTGTACCACATCTTTTCCTGAGTATAATCGGGCGCTTGCGGAATATGAGTTGGTTTTTGTGATTCCTTACAGCCATAAGAAAAAAGAATGATTGAGGCGGCAATAAACGCAACTCCTATGATAGACCGCGAGAAAATCGGTCTTTTACGATATTTCTGAATGTGCATAAATCTTATTTTGAAATCACTTGATTATTTTATCTTCAATGTTGCTACGCAAGGGAAGTGATCCGATATGTCGCCAAATTCGGTTGCAATTCGCGAATCAATCAGTTCAAAATGTTCGGGATTGAAGAAAATGTAATCGAGACGTCTGTCTGGATTGTCGGCCGGGAATGAATTTGGTGACGACATAAAGTCGTTTTCATCAATTGCACAGGAAACCAATCTCTCATCATTCAGGAAGAGGTATATTTTAGCATCAGGGTCTTTAAGATTGGAGTTGAAATCTCCCAACAGAATTACCGGGAATTCCTTATCTAACTTCCAAAATAGCTCATAAACAAAATCAAGCTGTTTGAGGCGGGTTTCCTTCTCAAAAGCCTCTGCGTGCAGGTTGATGAGAAGAAATGGCTTTAGAGGGTGATTTATTGTAACCACCTGTGCCAGACGACTGGCATAAATTTCTCTGTAAAAATAGGAACTGCCCTTCACTCCTTCCAATAGGTGCACATTCTGCTCAGGGAGTGGAAATTTGCTCACAACGGCTTGTCCGGAAATTACTTTTCCAAAATGCAATCTGGGAGGCCAATAAGGGAAAGGTACGTAACGCTTGTCCCAGTTGATTGCGAAGGCGCCGTAAGCATAGAGCGAGTCGCATATCATTGTTCCCTGGTTGGTGCCATACACGCGACTGCTGCCGAATTCAATCTCCTGGAACCCGACAATATCGGCATCTAAACTTCTCAGAGCCTCTATAACTCTTACCTCGTTGTTGGCAATAAACTCGGGCGAAGCGTATATAGGCAGATTGTTGGTCATCCCCGACAGGTAACCGATGTTGTATGTCGCTACAACTATTGTACTATCGCCTTCTGCCGCTTCGTGAGTCACCCCAGATTGATACAGAGTGTTGTACTCAGATTTCTCAACATTGTTGGATCTTGCTCAAAAGAAAAAACTAAACACCAGAATGGCAAGAATGACTATTACCAGTAATATAATAGCCCAAACTATACCGCATTTAGAGCATTCTCTCTTGTTTGCATTACATGTTTTCATATTGTATTAGGTTAAACTGTTAAACTTCGTTCGATTTTTTTTCTGCTGCCAATGTTCAAAATTATCTGTTGGTTAATAGCATCTGCGCAAACCTTCTAAATCAATACAAAATTACAAATAATCTTATTAACGAAGCCTAATTAATCACCATTCTGACAGTTACAAAACCGTTACATTTTGTAACAGTTTGGAAAGAAGTACTGTGATATCGAAATATGTGTGTTTAGGAAGATTTAACCCTTTTTTCCTTGATTTGCTTCAGATGCTCTTGAGGGTCAAAGTTGTCGTACCTGCCACTCTCCTCTCCCTCCCTGATTGCTGCGGATAGTTGCTTAATTCTTATTTCCTCCGCTTCAAGCATACGAAGTCCGGCACGAATGACTTCGCTCGCGTTGTTGTAGCGCCCGTTACGGATAGTTTTAGCGATAAAATCTTCGAAATACGGGCCAAGTGCAACAGATGTCGTTTTCATAAGAATACCTTTTTACAATGCAAAGTTACCAATATTTGGTAATTATGCAATTATATTTGGACTAGTATAAATTATTTCTTTATGTTTACAAAGACAAAAATTGATATAAAATCAAACATAATTTTGTATTAATTGAAATTTGTGTAACTTTGTACAAACAAAACATCGCTATACTTTCTTGTATAGTTTAAGCCGCTCCTGTAGCGGCTTTTTATTTTTTAAGATTTATGGACAAAAAAAGAGTAACATTCTACGTTGATGGTTTCAACTTTTATTATGGACTGAGGAGAATGAAACATGTTGACCTAAAGTGGAAGAAGTACTATTGGATTAATGTAGTTAAACTATTCGAACAATTCCTCGGTCCAAATCAAGAACTATCTAAGGTTGTCTATATTACGGCCTCACCGCATGATCCTGACAAAAGCAGCAGGCAGAGTGCTTTTCTTAATGCAAATGTATTATTGAACCCGAAAAGATTCGAGATTGTTCGTGGAAAGTATATTTACAAAACAATTTCATGTCCATTTTGCAAAGCATTGATTAATCGCCCGGAGGAGAAGAAAACAGATGTTAATTTATCTGTCAGGATGATCGGAGATTGCCTAAACAATGAATCAGACATTATCGTACTTGTAAGTGCAGACTCTGACCTGATTCCGCCCCTGGATTTCATACTAAGAAATTTCACCGTCAAAAAAGTTAAAGTCTACTTTCCACCTTCAAACAATAGCAATGATATCAATAGCTATATGAAAGCCCATAAAAGTAAAGTGGTGAGGTTGGAGAAAAATGAAATCAAATTTGCCAATGCAATTATGTTGGACTCCGTGACAAACAGGATAAAAACTTATACAATTCCAGGAAAATGGAAATTGTGATATATTATCCACCCCGGCCCTAAATAAATTTCTTACCTTTACTTCATGAATTCTTCACTCAAACAATACATCGAAGAACAAATCCTCCCTCGCTATGATTCATTTGATGCGGCGCATCAGAGGGATCATGTGCTGAAAGTGATAGCTCAGAGTGCAGAATTGGCGAAGCATTATAATGTGGATGCTGATATGGTATATGTGATTGCAGCCTATCACGACCTGGGGCTGGATGTTGATCGGGAAACCCATCATATTGAGTCTGCGCGTATTATTCGCGAGGATAAGGCTTTGCAGAAATGGTTTTCGCCTAAGCAAATTGAGATTATGGCTGAGGCAGCGGAGGATCACCGAGCCTCCAATGAACATGAACCCCGCTCGGTTTATGGAAAAATCATTGCAGAGGCAGATAGGGATATCGATGGCCCAACAATCATCCGGCGCACTATCCAATATGGGCTCAAGCACTACCCTACCCTCGATAAAGAGGGGCATTTCGAGAGATTTCTCGACCACATGGCCAATAAATATGCAGAAGGAGGTTATCTAAAGCTCTGGATCCCCGAATCTCCAAATGCAACCAAACTTAAAGAATTCCAAACCCTCCTTAAAAACCCTGAAACCATCCAACAACTCTTCAACCAAGAATGGGAAATGCAACGGATAATTAATGAAATAAAAGCTTATATAGACCCTGAGAAAGCACGCATCTTACCAAGGTTTTTTAAGACCGGTAAAGGAGAGTATGGCGAGGGCGATAGGTTTATGGGTGTGACTGTGCCGAATATCCGCAAGGTGGTAAAGAGTAACAAACATGTTTCGCTGGATATGGTGGAAAAGCTGCTTCAGAGCGAGTGGCACGAGGTAAGAATGTGTGCGGTGCTGCTTTTGGTTGAGAAGTTTAAGAAACAGGAAGAGGCGGTGCTCGAAGTTTACCTTCGCAATACCGATAGGATCAATAATTGGGATCTGGTGGATCTGAGTGCTCCTCAGATTGTGGGTGGTTATTTGCTGGATAAAAGCGACCGTTCCCTACTCTACCGACTTGCAAAGAGCGAATCTTTATGGGAACGGCGCATTGCCATTGTAAGCACTCTGGCTTTTATCCGTAACGGACAATTTGAGGACACCATCGCTATATCAGAGATACTGCTGGAAGACTCTCACGATTTGATCCGCAAAGCGACAGGATGGATGCTCCGTGAAATGGGCAAAAGGAATCTCTCCCTGCTGCGTGAGTTTCTTAGCAAACACTCCGGCATGATCTCCCGCACCACTTTGAGATATGCCATCGAAAAGATGGAGCCGGAAGAAAGGAAGTTTTGGATGAATAAGAGTTAAAATTTGCCCGATTGGAAGCACTACTCCCCTATTTATCTCATAAAATAATACCTGATCGCATACAAAATCATTTCTAAAGCCTATTTTATATGCTTTTGCATATAGTTCTGAATGCTTGGATCGCTTTATATGCATTTGCATATAGCTCTGAATATTTAACCAGCTTTATATGCTTACACATATAATTTCACTTATTTTAATGTTTTTATATGCTTTTACATATAATTTCTTATATTTGCCAAAAATAACTGCAAAAGCATATAATTATGACATTGAGTTTAGCTGCATTTGTTAAAACAAAACGGAAAGAGGCCAATCTTACTCAGCAAGAATTTGCCGATAGAGCCGGCGTGGCCCTTACCGTTGTCAGAAAAATCGAGCAAGGAAAAGAAAACCTCAGCTTGGAGAAAGTCAATCAGGTCCTGATGATGTTCGGGCACAAACTCGCCCCCGTTAACCATAAAAAAATTGAGCCATGAGACAGGGTAAAGTATTTTATAAAGATAATTTTGCCGGAATAATCACTGAAACGGATGATGGTGATTATTTCTTTGAGTACGACAAGGAATATATCAACCTCTTCCCCGATCAGCCGATAACCTTTTCTATGCCTGTTTCTAATAAAAAATATAAGGATAAACGCTTATTCCCCTTTTTTGATGGGCTGATTCCGGAGGGTTGGCTGCTGGAAATTGCTTCCAAGAGTTGGAAGCTTAACCAGAATGACCGTATGGGCTTACTTTTGGCCTGCTGTAAAAACTGTATCGGTGCGGTGAGTGTAATTCCTATAAACAATGAAAGCAATGAATAAGAAGTGTTTATACTGCTATAAAGCGTTGAATGCAGAAGGTGACTTCCACCCCTCTTGCAGTGCTCATTTTTTTGGAACTCATGAGCCCCCTACCTTGGATTACACAATGTCGGAAATGGCTGAGTTAGCTAAAGAAGTTGTTGAGCAATCGATAACCGTTCCCGGGGTACAGCCAAAACTATCGCTAGGCGTGATTCAAGAGGTTTTGCAAGATGGTAGTAGAGGACGATTGACTGTAATGGGTGCTTTGGGGGGAAATTATATTCTCAAACCTCAAAATGAAATTTTTCCCCAAATGCCCGAAAATGAGCATCTGACTATGAGAATGGCCGGGCTTTGCGGTATTTCCTTGGTTCCATCTACTCTGATTAGATTGAAATCGGGTGAACTCTCCTACCTTACAAAGCGTATAGATCGCACTGAATCCGGAGAAAAAATCCATATGCTGGACATGTTTCAGATACTGGAGGCCTTTGATAAATATAAAAGCTCTGTAGAAAAGGTTGGAAAAGCCGTTGCAAAACACTCTTCCAACACATTACTGGATTTGCTGAGACTTTTTGAAGTAGTGCTTTTCAGTTATATAACAGGAAACAACGATATGCATCTGAAAAACTTTTCACTTATTTTAGATAAGGAAAATTGGATGCTCTCTCCTGCGTATGATTTATTGAATGTCAATCTGCATCTTCCTGAAGATACCGAAGAAATGGCAATCACCATCAATGGTAAGAAGAGAAAGCTGACAAAATCTGACTTTATAAAACTGGGATTGGGCTTCCAATTAACAGAGAAACAGATTTTCAATTCCTTCAAGCGATTTGTCGAGGCAGAGGAAGCAATGAAAAAGGAGATAAAATCCTCATTCCTCTCTTCTGATAATCAGGCAAAATATATTGAATTGCTTGAAAGCAGATTGAATTTATTGAAGAGATAAGTCATTTGGCCTTGTGCTAAGTAGAATCATATCTCGTATTCAAGTTCTATGAAAATTATTACATTTGCACAAAATATTTAACTGAATATGAATAAGGTAGCGGAAAACCCTTCAAAAAACCGCACGGTCCCCTATCCCATTCCATTGGTGATTGTCTCTGCGGTCTTCGTGACACTCTATCTGGTGTCCAACATCATGGCAGTAAAAATCGTAGGTATCGGCAAATGGATCTATTTCGATGCCGGCACAATTACATTTCCATTCGCTTATATGCTCGGTGATGTGCTCACCGAAATGTGGGGTTATAAGACCGCCAAGCGGGTTATATTGCTCACTTTGGCATGCAATATCCTTTTGGTACTTTGCACCTGGATTGGTGTATTTCTTCCCGTGCCCGATTATAACGATGCCATTGCTTCGGCATACAATCGTCTCTTCACTTATGTTCCTCGTCTGGTTTTGGGTTCCATCGCAGGTTTTCTATGCGGAGAACTCTCCAACGCTTGGCTTATGGTGAAAATCAAAAAGTGGACCGAGGGGCGCCGGCTCTGGGTACGTACCATCGGCAGTTCTATTGCCGGCCATCTCTTTGATACCGTTCCTTTTGTGCTGATCGCTTTTGCAGGTGTAGTGCCATGGATTGACATTCTGAAATTGATTGCCTTTCAATTTGTGGCCAAACTTGGCATCGAAGCCATTATGGGAACACCTTTGGCATACCTCATTTTAAGATGGATGCGCCGATTCGGTATAGAAAGCACGACCTAAGAAGTGTTACGAGGTGCAGGTTGCGAGTTGCGTATTTATGAATTATAAGGCGAATAAATCTTATATTTGTGACATCAGGGACATTTGTTCTTGTTTGACGATTCCATTGTGAGACAAGTTAACCACTAAATAAATACCTCCCTATTAATAAAATAAAGCCATGCGTAAAATATTCAACAAAATAGCCCTGAGTGTACTGATTGTCCTCTTTCCGGTCTCGCTTTTGGCGCAAAATCAGGATTCGCTCACATTTGTCACAGTTAAGGCAGTAGCAAATGCAGAGAAAGATGGCATTGTATTCAATAATTATCTCTTTGAAGGGAATTTATTCAACTCCAACCAGTCTATATCTGTGCTGGAAATACCGGCAGGATTCCATTTTGACGTAGTCATAGCACCCGAAGAAACGCTTGTAGGAACATCTGCTCTGGCGGCAGAACTCAATGCTATAGCTGCCCTAAACGGCTCATTCTTCAATATGAGAACTCCCTACGGTGGCGTTACTTATACTCGAGTGGAAGGAACCACAATCTCAGATAACAACAAAGATGTACCCACTCCATTCTGGTCGCGCAGCATCCGTCAGAATGGTGCAGTAGCTATACTCTACGGCGACTTATACATAGTTAAAGCAGATCAGCTCAGGAATTGGGAAAAATATATTTTCGCTGAAGATGTACTCACCTCAGGTCCGATCCTAATGGTTGACGGCGAACTCGAGCCTCAGGCACCCGATAAATTCAACACTACCAGGCATCCCCGCACCGCAGTTGGAAAACGCAGCGACGGCACAGTGATTTTCGTGGTAGTGGATGGCAGATTGCCGGAAGCATCAGGAGTCTCCACTACCGAATTGAGTCTGATAATGAGTTGGCTGGGATGCCGCGATGCCCTCAATCTCGACGGCGGAGGCTCATCGACAATGGTGTTCGACGGCAATATCGTAAATCACCCTTCAGACAACAAAAAATTCGACCACAAGGGCGAAAGAGTAGTCGCAAATGCCATAGTGGTTCGAAAGGCGGAGTAGTTATACCTTCCTTTAAGTATTTTTTGCATTATTTTTGCAAAATGTAATAAATTTATTACATTTGCACATGAGAACTATCATAAGAAGTAAAGAATTTGATGAGTTTTACAACTCCCTTGCTACAAATGTTCAAAACAAGGTACAATATGCCTTGAACATTATAGCAGAGGTTAAGGTTGTACACAAGAAGTTTGTAAAGAAACTTGTGAACACGGATTTTTACGAGTTACGTATATCGGTAGGAAGTGAATATAGAGTTATTCTATTTGCCATAGACCATGAGAACTTTATTGAAGCTCACCAGATACTTCTTTTGAATGGTTTTATCAAGAAGTCCACAAAGGATTATGATAAAGAGATTAAAAAAGCACAACAAATATTAAACACATTAAAGTAATGAGACCAAAGATTGACACAGACAAACTCAAACAGCTTCCTACCGCTGAGGAGATGTTTACAGATGAGTACGGAGCAAAAGGCACTGCTTCGCGTGATGAGTTCGATGCGAAGTCTCGTGCTTGGTATTATGCAGAAGTATTGAAAAATGCTCGCAAATCTGCGGGAATGACCCAGCAGCAGCTTGCCGATAAAATAGGTAAGAAACGCGAATATATTGCTATGCTTGAAAAAGGCGAAACCGATATGCAGCTCTCTACATTTATAATGATTGCCGATGCTGTCGGCTTAAAATTCGCTTTGACCTATTGAATACTTATTTCTACTCCATTCTAACAAACACTCGGAACTAAGGCCTGGAAAGTCAAACAACTTTCCACACCCTACCATCCCTTACCTCCAATTTCGCGCTGATTCGATTGCGCAAGGCAGGGACGTGACTGATCAATCCTACCCTACAGCCATATCTCTTAAGGTCCTCGAGAGTTATAATTACCCTTTCGAGTATATCCTCGCTCAGGGTGCCGAATCCCTCATCGATGAAAATGGTATCGACCGCAAGGCCCTCTTTACCGAAAGTCGAAAGGCCGAGTGCCAATGCGAGCGAGACCACAAAGGATTCTCCTCCCGAGAGCGTACTGGTAGCTCTGGTGTAGCCTCCCTGCTCCAGATCCCTCACCAGTATAACCATTGAGCCGGGTTCGTTGTGGAGCTGGTAGTGCGGTGCAATGTGCCTGAGACTCTCATTGGCTCTGACGAGTATTTCCTTGAAGAGCATTCGCATGGCAGCATCCCGGAAGTTCTTGCCATCTTTACCGCCAAATACGGCATCAAGCCTCTTCCACCGCGCTGCGAGTTCAATTTTGCCTCCAATTTCTTTCTCTAGTTTCTCCGCTGCTGCAAGTTTATCCCGCTCCGATATGGCACTCTGATTGAGCTTGCCTTTCGTCTCGAGCCAATTGTTTTTAAGGCTCTCAAGGCTCTCTTTAGGAGTTTTAAGAGTGAGCTGGGGTTCTCCCTTTAGATAGAAATCAGGAGTCTCTGCACGAGGATATTTCTTTTTAAATGTATTAAAGCGTTCCTGTGCCCTATCTTTTTTCTCCACAATTCTCTTCATCTGTCCCTTTGCCATTTCCGTCTTGGAAATAACGGTCGCCCACCTGCTCAAAATCGGCTCTGAGGCGACTTTCTCCAAATCTTGGGAAGAAAACACGGCCACATCAAACTCTTCCGTTCTCTTTTGAATATCGGGGTAAGCATTTAAAAACTCCTCTCTTTTGAGTTTGATGTTCTTAATCTCGTCGCCCATAGTGCTGACTTTAACTTTCAAATCCTGAGAGTCCTGTTTCAGCGCCTTATAAGCTGTAGTCTTATCTGCCAATTTTGTGATAAATTCTTCCCTATTGCTGTTCCATTGCTCTTTCCAATTCTTAACTGTGATATGTTTCCCCGCAGTCTCTATATGGTTTTCCCTCTCTTTTTCCAGCCCGGTAAGAGCGCTTTCAAGAGCGGCTATACGAGTTTTAGCATCATTGAGCTTTTGTTCTACCGCTTTAACAGATAGCTCGGCTGGATTCTCCTCATTTTTCCTAACCTCTTCAATCCTTTTATGCAATCCCGCAATCTCTTGCTCCATAGACTCTATGATTTCGAGGGCTTTTGTGGCCTTTTCCAACTCAGAAAGTGTCTCGGCTTTGTGCTTACTTATATGAGCAGGAAGATCTTCCATCTCCCAATCAAACTGACAATCAGTAAGAACTCTACGGTTTGTCTCTTTAAAGCCGGAAATGGATTCAGATTCACTTTGCACCTCATTTTCCAATTTTTGCAGAGCTTTGCTGTTAGCATCCAGAAGCCGGTATTCGGTTCCGTATGCCGTTTCAGCATCGTTCAATGACTTTAGACTATCATCCCAAGCCGCTTTCGCATTATCACGCGACTCTTCAAGATGCTTAAGAGTTTCTTTAACCGACTTATCATCAAAAGAATCAAGTATTTCCTGAGTTACAGTTGTACCACAAACCGGACAATTATCCTCAGCCTTGATTAATGCCCTGAGTGCAGCGCCATTTTCATTCAGTCTGACAAATTGCTCCAGAGTTCCAGCAGCTTTATCAAATAGCTCTTTTGCGCCCTTTTCTTGTGTAACAGCAATGTTATATTTTTCAAGAAGAGCAGTTACACTATTTGTTTTCTTTTCTAACTCCGATTTCTTGTTTGCAAGCTCTTCCTGTCGGCTTTTCAGAGCCTTTTCCTTCTCATCCAGAACACTAACCACTCTCTCCGCTTCCCCTAGCTTTAGACGCAAATCATCAAGTTGCTTCTTGTGTGCCTTCCTTTTCTCAGGTTCCAGTTTAGCAAGTTCTTTATCCTTTTGAGCATACTCTTCCTCTAAACCGGCAATTTTCTTTCTGATTGTGCCAAGCTCACCCTCTTTCGCCTTCTTGTCAGCCTCTATCGCCGTTAGTTGCGATTTGGCAGTTTGGGTCTGTTCTCTATTCTGAGTGATTTTTTTCTCTGAAAAAGGCACTTGCTTTAAACTATTTTCTATAAGAATCCATTTGTCATACATCGGCACATCCGCAGAAATCGACTCCAATTGACTCTGCATCTCTTTGTAAGAGGCCTCGTGGGCTTCGTACTCTTTCTGACGCTTTTCCTGAAGTATTATAAGGGCGGCAGCCGTTTTTACACAAGAAGCTTCCGTTTCAAGCTGGACGCTATATTCCTCATCTGCCTCTCGAATGCTCTCTAAGGCCTCTTTTGCGGTAATCAGTTCAGTCGCCACAACAGCTTTTTTCTCAAAACTCAGTGCCTCTTTTTCAATTTTGGAAATCTCGTTACTGACAAGTTCCGTATAATCCTCAAAACTGTTTTCATTCGGATTGTATTTCAAATCACATATAACGGTCCTTTCCAACAAGTTTTTATCACTCTTGACTTCGTAATCGGCCTTATTTTTAAGTCTGTTGATCTCACTTCCAACTATGCGGTAAGCAGTATTACCGGTGATCTTCTCCAAAATTTCACATTTTTCCTCATCATTTGACTTGAGAAACTGTGTAAACTCGCCTTGGGCCAACATAGCAGTCTTGCAGAACTGGTCATACGACAGGCCGGTAAGGTCATCCAGATTGCGTCTTTGGGCAGCGCTGCGAGCATTTGGCTTGATTTCAATTGGGCGACCGCCATCTATCAGAGTCCATTCAGGGTCTTTTATTCCCGTAGTACCTCTATAACGGCTAACCTTCCATTGAGCCGTATAATTTTTACCATTTACCGCAGTAAAATAAAGCGAGACCTCCCCTTCCTGCGCATCCGACTTTAGGAGTTGCCTTGTATTCATTATGTTGACAGGACGGTCCCCCAGAGTATATGTTGGGACATTTGATTGTGTTATAGCGTTATCCAGACGCGGAGTGCGCCCGTAAAGTGCAAGACAAATGGCATCCAGTATCGTAGTCTTTCCCGAACCCGTTTCGCCATATATCAGAAAAATGGATTCTGTCGCGAAAATATCCTTCGTAAAATCGATTTCAGCCTCAGAGATTGAAGCAATGTTCCGTATATTGAGTTTTAGAAGTTTCATGTAATATCTCCGGTTTGAATGGATTTGTAGCGTTTATTATCCGATAAGTGCATTTCTATTTAGCTTCAGGGTATTCATGGCTCATCTTTAGTTGATCTGCTCCGTTACATTTGAGACTGCCTGGTCAAACAATTCTGCAACTCCCTGTTTGTCATCATACTTTTCCTCACCATCCTTGGGGAAAAATTCCGGTGCAATGATTTCTGCCATTTCACGCGGAGAAAGTGCACTGACTTGAGCAGCTGTCAGGGAGAGGCCTTCACCTTCAGCAGGTTTATCGGGGATTTCCTGCTTTACAAGACAATATCGAGCCTCTTTGCCCGTCAGAGCCGTTTTAACACGCTGAATATAGTCCGGGGGAAGCTCACCTGTCTCAAGCACCTCCAGCCGGATATAGGCCTTTTTATGAGCGGGATACTCTTCCAGCACGCGTAGAAGATCCATACAACTGTTTTTTTCCTCTGGTAACTCTTTCGCAGAAAGCGTCACCATCTCGTATAGAGGTTTGATAAGGATTTGCCTCACCTGAGGCATCTCTCCCCTCTTTTCAATCTCCACAATATTTACAAAGTGATCATAATCCTCCTCGAAATTCATCGGGAAGGGAGATCCGCTGTATCTCGCTTTACCGGCGCTCCCCTTGATTTCCTGCGGAAAATGAATATGTCCCAGCGCAAGATAGTCCCAGCCGCTGCCGAAGGTGCCGATATCGGAGTTGTCGAGTCCGCCCACTATTATTGCATCGTGCCCCTTTATGTTACTTCCGGTTACCAGCGTATGTGCGGTCAATATCACCGGAAGCCCATCAGTATTGACCTCAGCCACCTTGTCCAGCAGTAGAGCGATGAATCTCTTCATCCTGTCCTGTTTACCATCTTTCGGATTGATATTGGGGAAATTCTGTGGATAGCAATGGGGTATCGCCACTACATAGCCCAGGATCTCGCTTTCTCTGTTTTTCCTTACGGGAATTATGTGTTTGGCAAACACAGAGTCATAGAAAGCCCGGTTCTCAAGTGATTCGTCATTATCCCTGGGAATTGTACCCACCACATTCGTGTTGAAATATTTCCACAAGAGTCCGTCAACATCGAGTTTGGAGCTGCTGTCGTGATTGCCCGCAATCAGAACAATGTGCATGCCTCCGAATGCGAGAGACTCATCGCGCAATCCGAGCATAGACTCATTGTAAAGCTCCTGAGCGGCAATCGAGGGTGCAGAGGTATGGTATAAATCCCCGCTGACAAGCAGCAGATCCGGTTTTTCTTCCCTGACTATCTTTTTGAGTTGTTCAAAAAAATGTTTGTGCTCCTCCGTCCTGTCGTAATCGTAAAAAGTCTGGCCTATATGCCAGTCGCTCGTATGCAGAATTTTCATCTTTTATCTAAATTCTATCTATGTATATTATATAACTAATATCCGGTTTCGATTAATTACTATTTTTTCTGTTTGATCAAATTTTTTAAAGTTAGCAATAATTCAGAAATATCATACTTGCGATCCTCAGAAATCTCTCGTTAACATTGTACTGAGCGTTAGTAAAATCTTTCATTATTATCATAGTTCGCATTCGCGAAACAATTCGTTATATCTTGACGCACTACTCCCGCAATATTTCCTTATATCTTACGGAATAACTCCCAAAATCTTTCCTTATCTTTGCATAATAAACCAATGAAATGATGATGCAACCTCTGGCGGAACGGATGAGGCCTTCCAGGATCGAAGACTTTGTGGGACAGGAGCACTTAGTGGCTCCCGGAGCCGTATTGCGCAATATGCTCCAGAGTAAGCAGTTGAGCTCATTTATCCTCTGGGGTCCTCCGGGAGTGGGCAAAACCACCCTCGCTCGCATTATAGCCGGCAGTCTCGACCGCGAGTTCTACACTCTATCCGCTGTCAGTTCCGGAGTAAAGGATGTGCGTGAGGTGATTCGGCGCGCTGAAAGCGGCAAAATGTTCGCTAAAGGTGCGCCTATACTCTTTATAGATGAAATCCATCGATTCAATAAAGCTCAGCAGGATGCATTGCTCGGTGCGGTCGAAAGCGGCACAATCGTACTGATTGGAGCTACCACCGAGAACCCCTCTTTCGAGGTAATCACCCCTCTCCTATCCCGTTGCCAGGTCTATGTGCTCAAATCACTTGATGCCCGACATCTCGAGGTATTGCTCAAGAGAGCTCTAAAACAGGACAGCATTCTAAAACAGCGCAAGATAAAGGTCAAAGAGCGCGAAGCCCTCTTCCGCTTTTCCGGCGGCGACGCCCGCAAATTGTACAATATCCTCGAGATTATCATCTCCACTTTCCCCGAAGAGGGGGAAATCATCATAGACAACGCCGTAGTCACCGACCGTTTGCAGGATAATATCGCGCTTTACGACAAGGACGGAGAGCAACACTACGACATTATTTCTGCATTTATCAAAAGTATCCGCGGAAGTGACCCCAACGCAGCTATATACTGGATGGCAAGGATGCTTGCAGGAGGCGAAGATCCCCTCTTTATCGCAAGAAGAATGCTCATTCTGGCCTCGGAAGATGTGGGATTGGCCAATCCAAACGCAGCTTTGCTTGCCCAGAGCTGCTTTGATGCCGTTCATAAGATAGGAATGCCTGAAAGCCGTATTATACTGGCTCAGACCTGCATCTATCTGGCTACCTCTCCCAAGAGCAACAGTGCCTATATGGCCATAGACGAGGCGATGGCACTGGTAAAAAGCACTAGTGAGGCGCCGCCCGTACCGCTGCACCTGCGCAATGCTCCCACGGAACTGATGAAAGAGCTTGGTTATGCCAAAGATTATAAGTATGCTCACGCCTTCGAGGGTAATTTCGTTGACCAGGAGTTTCTTCCCGATTCCCTGAAGGGACGTAAATTTTATGATCCCGGGCAAAATGCCCGTGAAAATGAGATCCGCAAACGTCTGCAGCTGCTCTGGAAAAAATACGACTATTAGTAGAGCATTCTCATCCCTTAAAAAAACAGAGGACCCGGAACAAGCCGAATCCTCTGCCACACCATTATGAAACCCAACTAAATTATTTATACAAGAATCTTTTTATAGATCTTTTTGGTGTCTTTTCAAATTCGTTTTTACGAAGTTCAATCCTGGAAATACGGCTATAAAGAGGGAGCATCAGATTGAGTTTGATACGATTTTCCTCCATAAGCTTCGCCAGGTCATTTTCATCCATTGATTCCTGGGATACCCTGTCATAATCGGGATAAACCAGAGCTACAATTCTTTTGTCCCTTTCTACCACAACCGACTCCACTACATAGGGCTGGACATTGAGACGGTCCTCAATTTCCTCGGGATAGATATTCTGTCCGTTGGCACTGAGAATCATATTTTTGCTGCGTCCTTTTATAAACACGTTGCCCTTTTTGTCAATTATGCCAAGGTCTCCGGTACGCATCCAGCCATCCTCGGTAAAAGCAGCTGCCGTTGCCTCGGGATTTTTGTAATAACCGAGCATTACGTTTGCGCCACGTGCCTGGATCTCCCCTACCACATGTTCCTGGTCTTCCGAATCAATCCTTATCTCCATTCTGTCAACTACTTTTCCGCAAGACTGCTTGGCAAATTTTTTCCAATGTTCGTACGCAAGGAGTGGGGCACATTCTGTCATACCATAGCCCACTGTGTAGGGCATTCTGATATCTTTCATACAATCCTCCACCTCTTTACTTATGGCTGCTCCGCCTATGATAAGATATTCGAGTTTGCCGCCGAAGGCATCCAGGAGTCTCTTCCTTATTTTATTTTTGAGACAACAAGAGATGACCGGAATTTTCATCAAAAACTTAATAAACGGCTGCTGTATCGTAGGAAAAACGGAATTGCGAAATATTTTCTCAACTACGAGGGGTACGGTAACTATCATAAATGGCTGTATATTTGCCAGGGAGCTGAGAAGCACTTTAGGTGAAGGTACTTTGCCAAGGAAATGTATATGACAACCGGCAGCAACCTGGTAGAGGAATTCAAATGCCAGTCCATACATATGAGCCAACGGCAGCATCGAAACAATAGTATTATCGGCACAATTGGGAATTGTCTCAATGGCATAAGTTGTGTTGGAACTTACGTTACCGTAGGTCAGCATTACCCCTTTGGGGTCGCTGGTTGTACCTGATGTATAATTGATCAGAGCCAGATCATCAAGATTGTTCGTAGGATATCGCACATCCTTGATTGAGAAATTGGGGAACTTGGTAGAAAAAAGAGTCTCAAGATTAGCAAAACAATCGTCCAATCCGGCTCCGATCTTATTATACAATATCGTGTAGTCTTCTACATTTACGGCTACCTGAAGAAGAGGCATACTCTCTATATCGAGTTTCTTCCAGATTTCCGTATTTGTAAAAAACACTTTACTTTCAGAATGGTGAACAAGTGCGGAAATGCTCTCAGGCTGGAAGTCGTTGAGCAAAGGCACTGTTACAGCCTCATAAGAGGTAGAAGCAAGGAACGCCACGCACCATTGTGCGGAATTTTTGGCACAAATGGCAACTTTATCACCTTTTTTAAGGTCTGCGGCCTCAAAGAGAATATGTAACCTCTCAATGTTATCACAAATCTGACCATAGGTATAAGAGATGCCGTCAATATTACTCAAAACTTCGCGGTCCCAATAAAGACCGGCACTATTTTGAAAATACGTTAAAAAGTGAGTAATTTTGTCCCTTGCCATTTCTCATTATTTGACCGCTAAGATATTGTTGTGGAATTATATTTAAAAAATAATGTGATAAAAGATTTGCTCAAGTGGTAATATTTGTATTTTTGGGGTGATTTTGCGATATGTGGGGTGAAAAACGACAATTATGACAAGAAAAAAACCTATTGTAGCCCTCATTTATGATTTTGACGGCACACTTTCTCCGGGTAATATGCAGGAATTTGGCTTTATTCAGGCCTTAGGAAAGACTCCTGAAGAGTTTTGGCGAAATAGTGATGCCGTATCGGCCGGACAAGAGATGAGCCATATTCTCGCATATATGAAGCTCATGATCGATGAGGCTAGAAGTGCAGGCATATCCCTAAAGCGGGATTCTTTCGTCTCTTTCGGCAAGTCGATTGAGTTGTTTCCGGGCGTGAAGGAGTGGTTTTCACTTATAAATGAATACGGACGTAAAAAAGGAGTGATAGTAGAACATTATATCAATTCCTCGGGGTTGACCGAGATGATTGAGGGAACTGAGATTGCCAAGGAATTCAAGAAGATATTTGCCTCTTCCTTTTGGTATGACCGGGACAACGTAGCTGTATGGCCGGCTGTGGCGGTTGATTTTACAGGCAAGACTCAATTTCTCTTTAAAATCACAAAGGGCATCCTGGACATCAGTGATAAGACCAAAGTCAATGAGAGCCAGAAAGATGAAAGCAAACTCATTCCTTTCAATAATATGATCTATTTCGGTGACGGCGAGACCGACATTCCCTGTATGAAGATTGTGAAAATGTTTGGAGGCAACTCCATAGCGGTTTACCAGCCGGCAAGAAAGGAAAAATTCCGAACGGCTCAAAAATTGCTGCGTCAGGAACGCGTCAACTTTATCTGCAAGGCGGATTATTCAAAGGGGAGCGAGATTTGGAATGTAGTGACAACAATCATTGACAAAGTCAAAATGGAAGATGACTTCACACGTCTGCAGCGCAAGATGCGCAACAGGTCTTTATAATATATGTGCAACCTATATGAGAATCTTTTTAAAATTACTCTTCTGGTTATATATTGCGGCGTTACTTTTCCTCTCTCTTGCGAGCTTTGCAGGCATAGATTTGGGTATCGAACGCAAGGATATATTCGGAATTCCGATTGACAAATGTATCCATTTTCTGATGTTCCTGCCCTACCCTTTTCTGGCGTATTTTTCTTCTACGAGGAAGAATTACTGGAGAACACTCTTTTATGTGGGAATGACGGGAATCACACTGGCTTTCCTGCTTGAAGTGTCACAAGGACTATTCAATACGGATCGTGTAATGGATATTTGGGATATGGTGGCCAATATCATTGCAATATTGACCGGAACCGCATTTCTGCTCTTATTTAAAGGTAAACGATCTTGAGACCGGGAAGAGTCCGAATATACCTCCTGTGTGGATAAACAGGATGTTTTGTGACTTTTCAAAGGCTCCGCCTCTGCGCAATTCGCAATCGAGACCATAGGAAGCTTTTCCGGTGTAAACCGGATCAAATACAATACCTTCAAGGGTGGCAATTCGCCTGATATGCTCCAGTTCCTCGGGACGGCTTTTAGCATATCCGATTCCCACATAGCGGTCAATGTACTCAAAATCCGAGGGTTTTACTTTCGCAGCAAACTCATTTGCCTGCTCTCTGCCAATCTCTCCCTGCTCCACAAGATACTCCAGACATCCCGGAGTTATTTGCATAGCTACATTTTGAAAATAGGCGTTATCGTCGCAAACTGCCATGCCCACTACCCTTTTTCCGTAACCCAAGAGCATATTCGCCAGTGTAAGGCCGGTATGAGTACCTCCGGAGCCGGTAGCCACTACGATGGTGTCAAAGTTAATGCCCATTTGTTCTTCCTGCTGCACAATCTCCTTCATACAGTGGAAATAACCCAGCGCACCAACCGGATAAGATGCTCCTTCAGGAATGATGTAGGGCTTCAATCCCTCCTTACGATATTTCTGAGCCATCTCCTCCATTATCTGCGTGCGACTGTTGCTATACTCGGGACGGGTACAGAAACGGACATCGGCGCCCATCAGGAGATCCAGGAAATAATTGCCTTCCACCGGGGGCTTCTCTTCGATTCTCAATAGGACGGCTGCTTTCATACCAAGTCTTGTAGCCGCAGCAACCGTAGCCCTGCAGTGGTTGCTCTGTATGCCTCCGCAGGTGATCAACAGGTCACAACCGCGATCACGGGCCTCGTGGATGGCAAATTCGAGTTTACGGATTTTGTTGCCGTTCCATTCGCTTCCCGTCTGGTCGTCACGTTTTATATAAATATTGACCCCTTTCTCAGCGCTCCAGCGTACCATTTTTTCTATTTTCGTCGGGAGATTTGCAAGTGATAATTTTCTCATTGTACATTATTTTAAGTCTGGACAAATATAACTATTTTTGCCCCAATTATTCAATGAAATGAGAAAACTAATCACCATCGCCATTTGTGCCCTGCTTTTCCCATTAATGGGCCATTCACAGGGCAGCACCACCGCTGAATTATTCCTAGGGGTAACCGATTCTATCCGGACTTATCTCTCGTCAGAGGCCTCCATATTGGCTCCTATCGCCGTAGATAAAGCTATAGTGAGCAAAAAAAGGCTTGAAATCCGCTTCAAGCCTTCTATAAGCGAGTATCCTCTCCGAGAACGGCATATCAAGGATATTTATGCCATCGTAAAACTTCTGATGCCTGATAAATATGCTGCCTACAAGTCATCATTTTCCCTCAGCGCCATCGGACTGCCTCTCGAGGATTTGGTATCGGGCTACTTCAGCGGAGAAACATCCAACGAGGTTCTCAGGGATTACCGTCAGACCGTATCCGACAATAGTCGAAGGCCCTCCGTACCGCTGGTAACCAATCTCTCCAAAGGCCATAAGGTAACTAAAGGACTTCAGGAACGCCATATTGCCCTCTGGCAAAGTCACGGATATTATTACGAACAGTCGCTCAAGCGTTGGGAGTGGCAGAGAGCTCGGATTTTTGAGACTGTGGAAGATATCTACACCCAGAGTTATGTCCTCCCCTTCTTGGTACCGATGCTCGAGAATGCCGGTGCCATCGTGCTGCTGCCACGAGAACGTGACCACCAACTGCATGAGGTGATAGTGGACAACGATACCCCCGGATCCGGTTATTCTGAGGATGGAAAATGGAAATCTTCCCCCGACTCCGGTTTTGCCAATATCAAACCCTATTATGTGTATAAGGAGAATCCTTTCAAACTCGGAAGTGCCCGTATGGCCGATGCAAAGGTAGTCGGATCGCGCAGAGGTACCTATAGCACAGCAAAGTGGATACCGGAAATACCCGAAGAGGGCAACTATGCAGTCTATGTCTCCTACCATACGCTAAAAAACAGTACAGAAGAAGCACAATACGAAGTACGCCACAAAGGTGGCTCCACCCGTTTCTCTGTCAATCAGACTATGGGCGGCGGCACCTGGGTTTATCTCGGCACGTTTCCTTTCGCCAAAGGTTCGAATAATTCACAGGGAGTCTTCCTCAATAACAATTCGTCGAGCAACAGGGATGTTATAACCGCTGATGCAGTGAAGTTTGGAGGAGGAATGGGCAACATTGCCCGCAAACCCTCCGATACCGATAAAGATGGCAATCCTGTGACTCCCGACTTCGATGTGGAGCCCGAAATATCGGGTTATCCGCGCTATACGGAGGGATCAAGGTACTGGCTCCAGTGGGCAGGATTCAACGATACCATTTACTCGGTCAACCGCAACTACACAGACTACAATGACGACTATCAATCACGAGGAATGTGGGTTAATATCCTCACCGATGGCTCCTATTTAAAGCCCGATCGTGTAGGTTACAACATCCCGATTGATCTTTCATTCGCATTTCATACCGATGCGGGCACCACACTTACCGACTCCATTATCGGCACACTTGCCATCTACACTCGTCTCTCCATGGATAAAGATGAATATCCTTACGGAGTGAAGAGATCCATCGCCCGCGACTACAATGACATAGTTCAGACACAAATTGTGGATGATATCCGGGCTACATTCGAACCTCAGTGGTCGCGACGCGGAATGTGGGACAAAGCCTACTCGGAAGCGCGCTCACCTGAGGTACCGGCGATGCTGCTTGAACTCCTCTCCCATCAAAATCTGGCTGATATGCGCTACGGACTTGACCCTGCATTCAGATTTGTGGTCTCCAGAGCAATATACAAAGGTATGCTCAAATATCTCTCCTGGCTGAGAGGCACTCCTTACATCGTTCAGCCGCTGCCTGTTCGAGCTTTTTCGGCAGAAATTGGAGGCTCGGGGAGGAATTTTCAGGCACGACTCAAATGGGAACCACGCGTTGACCGCCTGGAGAGTACCGCGACCACACGCAGTTATATACTCTATACCAGGGTGGACGACGGCGGTTTTGACAATGGTGTGCCGGTAAATGGAAATTCCTTTAATGTAAACATTGAACCGGGGAAGATATACAGTTTTAAGGTAACGGCAGTCAATGAGGGTGGCGAGAGTTTTCCCTCTGAGATCCTTTCCGTAGGTCTTGCGGACTCACGCTCCTCCAGAGTGGTTACAAAGGGTAAAACAGTGCTTGTGGTAAACAACTTCGACAGGGTTGCTGCTCCCTCTTCTTTTGCTACCCGGGATTCCACTTATGGGGGGTTTCTGGACCATATCGACCGTGGAGTTCCCTATCTCTACGACATTTCCCATATTGGCTCACAGTACGAGTTCCGCCGTGAAATCCCCTGGATGGATGATGATGCTGCGGGATTCGGTGCCTCCTATTCCGATTATGAGACAACATCCTTTGCAGGTAATACTTTTGATTATCCCTATTATCACGGTCTGGCGCTGATGCGGGCCGGTTATGACTTCGCCTCTACCTCTCGTGAGGCATTGACTTCAGGTGCGGTAGATCTGGAAAAATATCCGATACTTAACCTCATTTGCGGTAAACAGATTACCACTCTAACCGGTCGGGATGGTGCAAGTAAACTGCGTTATAGCGTTTTCCCTGCCGATTTACAGGAAACTTTGAGGGACTATGCCGCCTCCGGTGGAAATATGCTCATATCAGGTGCCAATATTGCTACTGATGCCTGGGATAAGATATATGATTATCAGATTGACTCTGTAATGATGGCCGATGTTGTGACTCCGATGCGCGACTTTATTACAGGCGTCCTGAAATACAAATGGATGACCAACAATGCCACTGCCGGAGGCGATGTAAAAATGGTGCAAAATCCTTTTGGACTGCCATTATCTTCATATTCATTCTTCAATAAGCCCAATCCTCATCGTTATCAGGTTGAAAGTCCGGACGGACTTGTGCCTGCAGACAAAAATGCTTATACTATTCTTAGGTATTCCGACAATAATATCTCCGCGGGAGTGGCCTACGAAGGAGATTATCGTGTGGTATCCCTTGGCTTCCCAATCGAAACACTCCAATCACAAGAGCAAATAGAAGCTATTATCAAGGAACTGATGGAGTTCCTTGATAAGTAGTAGTTTTTACAGCAGTTCTGAGCTTCTTTTAATAAACTCGCTTAGCTCTTTGCCCTTGAGCATATTATTGGCGAGCAGAGCGAGATCGGTCACCTGTTTGAGTAAAACATTGTCCGCAGTGAATGCCTCGGTACCTTTCTCTCCCATAATGCGTTTAATAAGGGGATTTTCAGCATTGATTACAATGTTGTAGGTCTCGGGCAGCTCTCCATAGAAATTCAATCCTCCACCTAGAGCGGCCATATCGCGATAACGCCTCATAAACTCAGTCTGAGTAATAAGCACCGGCTGAGCCGTGTCACCGAGATTTTCCACTGAAACTCTATATTTATTCTCCTTGGGAAGTATCTCTTCGAAAAGGGAGTCAAGACGTTTCTGCTCCTCTTCACTGATTTCATATTTTTCAACATCTGATTTTGCGATGAGCTTGTCGATGGAATCCGCATCAACGCGAGCGAAAGTCGAGTTTTCCAGCTTTTGCTCCAGCATGGATACGAAGTGTGAATCCAGCGGAGAATCAAACTGGAGCACATCGTAACCTTTGTTTTTGGCGGTTTCAATATACTGATACTGTTTTTCTGCATCAGTAGCATAGAGATAGACCACCTTGCCATCCTTGTTGGTCTGTTCAGTTGCGATTGCCTTGCGATAATCCTCGTAGTTGAAGTATTTACCGTCGGTATTCTTGAAAAGTGCGAAGTTGAGAGCCCTTTCGTTGAATTTTTCGTCAGTAATCATTCCATATTCGATAAAGAGCTTGAGATTATCCCATTTCGACTCAAATTCTTCCTTATTATTCTTGGAAATTTCCTCAAGACGATCAGCTACCTTTCTGGTAATATAACCGGAAATCTTCTTCACGTTGGCATCCGACTGCAGATAGCTCCTCGAGACGTTCAGAGGAATATCAGGAGAATCGATTACACCATGGAGAAGCGTCATGAACTCGGGGACGATGTTCTCTACCGAGTCTGTAACAAACATCTGATTGCAGAAGAGCTGGATTTTATTACGAACTACGTCAATTTGATTTTTGATCTTGGGGAAATAGAGAATACCTGTCAGATTGAATGGATAATCCACATTGAGGTGGATATAGAAGAGCGGATCGTCATGCATCGGGTAGAGTTCACGATAAAACTCCATATAATCCTCATCCTTTAACTCAGTCGGCATGACTGTCCAGAGAGGTTTGATGCTGTTGATTATATTATCCTCGTCGGTATCGACATATTTGCCATCCTTCCACTCTTTCTTTTTACCCAGAGCAATGAGAACGGGCATAAACTTGCAATATTTGTGTAGCAGTTCGCTTATTTTATGCTCCTGAGCAAAATCCTTTGCATCATCATCCAGATGAAGGGTTATCGTAGTGCCTCTGTCCTGTTTGTCGGAATCGCTCATTGTGTACTCGGGATCTCCCTCACACTCCCATCTGACAGCCTTGGAACCCTCTTTCCAGGAAAGAGTGTCAATAGTCACCTTTTTGGAGACCATAAAGGCCGAATAGAAACCGAGGCCGAAATAACCGATGATGCCGGCTGCCTGATCCTTATATTTTTCGAGAAATTCGCCTGCGCTGGAAAATGCGATCTGATTGATATATTTGTCAACCTCTTCCGCTGTCATACCGATACCGCGGTCGGTGATTTTCAATGTGCCCTCCTTGGGATCCAGGTCAATCCTGATGGTCAAATCGCCCAACTCACCTTTAAATTCACCGCTGTTGGCAATCGTATTTAGCTTCTGGGTGGCATCCACCGCATTTGCTACAAGTTCGCGAATGAATATTTCGTGATCTGAATAAAGAAATTTTTTAATTACCGGAAATATATTCTCGGTAGTTACTCCAATTGTTCCTTTTGCCATAATCTTATATTAAAACTGTTTATAATCTTTGTTTTAACACAAGAGGGCAAAAAGAGTACCATCCCCCGAAACTGACAAAATGTCCGTTTCGGGTTAGTTCCGAGTTTCTAGTGTGTAGTATGTAGTATTGCGTATTGCAAGTTGCGTGGTATATGATTTTCGGCCAATAGCCAACGCTAATAGCTAATGACTAATGACCAATTGCTTTTTTAATAACAATCGGATGAGTGGCCTCTACGCCGTTAAGTTGCCACTTCTCGCAGAGTACATGAAGATCGTAATCGCGGTATCTGATATAATGGATAGTATCTGCCGTATTATTTTTCCAATGAAAAATAAAGTCAGTTTCATAATCGGTTATATTATCAAAGGCCCCAAAACTAAGGTAATATCTGCCATGTTTGTTCATTAATGAGAGACCCACATATCTAGACACATAGCTTTTAGTCTCTATTTTCGAATTATACAACCGATATTCACTACCTCTATGTTCAAGCACGACTGAGTCTGCAAAAAAGTATTTGGAATCAGGATCTAGCAAATCCCTTCCATATTTATCTTCCAGATAAACACTGACTGCTATGGGAGGTATAGGAGGCCGACTGCGACCTCGGTCCTTATCACAAGACAAAGTGATCATCGTTGAAACAAGAAGTACAAAAATGATATTAATCTTTTTCATGATGATGTGTATTGGTATTTTAAAATATCATGAGTTCAGTATATTACATATACGCTGTAACTCATTAAATACTGCCATCTATGGTAAAATTATTTTAGATCATGAATGGCTGACAGCTTATACTACCATACAACAATTTCATCGGCAAATAGCCATCCGCGAACGGTTGGATTAATTGTTGCGGTGATGCGTATGAAGCGGGCTTGATAGGAGCCGTTCCATTCAAAGGATTTGAAGAATGTGCCTGCTTTGTCGCTTATGATGCTGTTATTAAATGTAACAACCGGTTCAAAATCCCCATTTCTTTCGTTGGAAAGTGCGATTGTGATCTCTTTTGGAAGCCAAATTTCAGCGTTCGCATTCTGCAAAAAGTTGATGCGGATATGACGAAGTGAATCTGTTTCTCCTAAATCGATAATCACGTCAAAGGGTGCTCCGATAAATCCCTGCCAAAAGCCATCGCCATGCGAAAAACCGCCATATAGTCCATCAATCAAGCTGTTCTGCCCGTTTGCAGGATAGTATCTGTTGTATGGATTGAGATATTCAATTTTCTTCCTTATCGCTTTATGATAATCAATTCGTTGTTCAATCACATCACCCAAAGGTTTTCCATCTCTAAACAGTTGGGCTTTAAGATTTGCTGAATCTCTTATTAAAATCGGGCTCTCGTAAAGATGTGACTCACTTGTAAGTGCTGAACCGTCTATTGTGTATCTTATTTCTACAGGAGATATTTCCGATTTTAAAGCAATGGCAATTGCGTTATTGAGGGAATCATTTTCCATTAAAATTTCCGGTTCTTTGCTCAAGGTAAAGGTATTGTAACCCTTATGCTGTAATGTGGGAATGGATTGATTGACACGATATTTAAATGACTCCCAGGACTTATTTTCCGGGTTAGTCCAGGCTACTTCTGCTAGTGCCAACATACGCGGATAGAGCATATACTCGGCATGCTCTTCAGTGGGGATATACTCCGTCCATAAACATGCCTGAACACCCCAAATCTTCTCTATATCTAACGTTGAAAGGCTATCGGGAACAGGATTATAAGCATAAACATTCTCCAGAGGCAAGAATCCACCCATGGCTTCGGGTTCTTTTTCGGGTGAACTTTGATAGCTGTTGAAATAAGTGTATTTTCCGGGTGTCATAATAACCTTATGTCCGCTTTGTGCAGCCTCTATCCCTATTTTTTCATCTCGCCAATTCATCACGATCGCACTTTTCTCCAATCCGCCTTCCAAAATCTCATCCCAACCGATCAGCTCTCTGCCTTTCGAGTGCAGATATGTTTCTATTCGTTTGATTAGATAGCTTTGCAGTTCAGCCTCATCCTTTAAATTCTCATTTTTAATGCGTTCCTGGCATTGGGGACACTTTTTCCAATGCTCTTTACTCGCTTCATCGCCACCGATATGGATGTAAGCAGAGGGAAAAATATCCATAATCTCATCCAGTATATTCTCCAGAAAAACAAAGGTCTCCTCATTTCCAATGCAAAATTCGCTGCTTGTATATGGGTTTCCCGTACATGCAAGATGCGGATAAACGGCCAAAACCTCCTCGGAATGTCCCGGCATCTCTATTTCAGGAATAATTGTGATATGTCGTTTTGCGGCATATTCAACCAATTCTCTCGCCTCATCCTGCGTATAATAGCCGCCATAAGCATTCGGGTCGCCTTCATTTGTGTATTTTCGCCCCGAAGCCCACCATTCTTTCCATAGCGAATGTGTACGCCTTGCGGCGATATTGGTCAGCTCAGGATATTTCTTAATTTCTATGCGCCAACCCGGTCCATCCGTGAGATGCCAGTGAAAATAGTTGAGCTTATAATGCGCCATCATATCGATTTGCTTTTTCAGAAAATCCAGCGAGAAAAAATGACGTGAAACATCCAAATGCATCCCTCGATAAGCAAAACGCGGGCTATCTTCTATTTCAATAAAGGGAAGTTTATCAGGATTCTGCTCTGTGAGTTGAATAAGCGTTTGAATGGCATAAAACAGGCCCGCTTCAGACGCTGCAGCTATGTTGATTCCTTTTTTATTGACCGAGATCGTATATGACTCATTCAAGAGATAAGAGTGGCCCCAAGAATCCGAATTATACAAGGTATTTGAACTATTTGAACTATTCGAATAGTTGGATATATTTGTGTCATGTTTCTTTTGGGTCTCACTCGATTTTTTTGAGTCATTGGCCTTGTTTGAGCTATGCAAGAATTGCGAATCATTCGCGTAATTCGTTTTTAATGAAACCTTTACCTCTACACCGGAATCTGAGATATTCAATACGGTTGACTCCAAATACTCTGTTAGGTTGCTCTCAATCTCCGATTTTGCATTACTCTCTGTCGCTGGAGCAACCTCCGCAAAGTTCAATTTGAACCCTGACGAAATCTCAAGCGAATCCCGCCCAATCTCGATCTTATTTGGAAATGGAATTAACTGAATGAGATCCGTCGTATTCTTGTCGCCTTGACATGAATATGCAAACAGAAGAGCAATTAGTAAAAAATAGCAGTAAAGGGTTTTCATATAGAAACGATTATAAGTGCTTTAAAACGCCTTTAAACGCGTTCAAACAAAAATTGGATATCCAATATAGTCGAAGAGCTCAAAATAGCTTAAAACCCTTATTTTTGAATCCAATCCTGCAGGGGAAGTTCTTCTCCGAAGGTTGCTTGCGTTACTGATGTAACTACGTCGTGGCCGTTTGCACTATTTGTAAAATAGACTAATCCCCGACAATCTTCAGGACGGAACACAAAGAGTGCCTTGAAATTTCCGTTATCACCCCAATGCCAATAGTAGCGTGGGGCCTCCCCTTTTTCAGCGGCAGCTGTATCTGAAAAAATCGATCCCACACCCAAACACCACCAAACTGTTGAGTCACAATCACGGTGGTTATCAGCATAGCGAATTGCATGCACCTGCGGCCTGAGCATTTCAGCATGCGAAGCAGCAGTAAGACCGGTTCCATCCAGAAGAGCTATCAGGAAGCGCGAATAGTCGGCAGCATTGGTACGCAGGGTGTAAGCACTATTCTCGCGCGGGTGGCGACCCTGACCGCGATTTTCTGCAGTACGGTTGAAACCGTCAAGCGCTATGCTATCATACTGCGGCATCCAACCATATGAGGTGGAATTCATCTCCAGTGGGATAAATACCTCTTCGCGTGCAATTTCATCCAGAGATGCACCGCGAATTGCCTCTACGGCGCGCTGCAAATAAGCAAAGCCCTCACCGGAATAGGAAAAACAAGAGTCTGCCGGGTATTTGAATTTGATCACACTGGTCGGCCATTCGTCCGATGAAGGGCCGGTTGCCCAGTTGGGCAGTCCCGTGGTATGTGAGAGCACCATCCTCGGAGTGAGAATAGCGGCCATCTCTTTATCCTCAAACCGATCCATATCTGTGTAGTGGCAGATGGGAGTATCTAGGTCAATCTCTCTCCTATCCACCATCTTCATAACAATGTATGCAAATAAAGGCTTGCTGAGGGAGGCCGCCTGAAAGATAGCGGATTCATTGGCAGGCTGGGTGTAGCTGTAAACACTATCCGCAAGAATGACCCCTCCGACACTTATATCCTGCTCGAAAATACGATATTGGAAGACCGGAATTTTTGCGGCTTTAACATATTGAGGAATTTCCTTTGTTATCTGAATCAGCTCTGCAATATTGGCCTTAGGCGCGTTGCAGGCTGAAAAGAGAGCAATCAGCATTGAAATAATTACAATTTTCTTCATTTTATTTTGGTGGTTTTAAAAAAGTATCTATATTTGCAATCCCTAAACAAAAGGGAGCATAGCTCAGCTGGTTTAGAGCATCTGCCTTACAAGCAGAGGGCCATAGGTTCGAATCCTATTGCTCCCACGAGAAGAGGAATAACACAAGTTATTCCTCTTCTTTTTTATTCCTCATACCTTTACTTCTTCACAGGCTTTTTGCCTTTTTTATTACTGCTTCCACGGCGTGACTTGGATATGCTCCTGCGCAAAGCGAATATCACAAGCAAGACCACGAAGACACAAATGATGACTATCGTCACGACATTGCTTGATTCATTGCCTTTGACGCGGCTCCACATTGAAATCAATTTGGGAGTCTCATCACCCCAGTCATGCATCATTTCACAGCGATCAATTACACTCTGATCGGGATAGAGCACGGGATTGGCACGTACTGAATCAGCTTCGGGGCCAAAGAAATATCTCAAATCAAGGGGCTCATATTCTTCATCCTCAATCGCCTCAAGTACCGAATCACTACCGATTGCAGAAACATAGCCGATGACATCCATATTCCTCACGGCATTTTCCGGCATACAGAGGAAGTTGATGAAGTATTTCGCAGCTTTTATATTCTTGGCATATTTGGGGATTACCCAGCCGTCAAACCATACGCTGCTACCCTCGTAGGGGACATAGTAATCGAGTTCTACACCCATTGCCTTTGCCTCTTCAATAGCCCATACAGCATCTCCACTCCAGGTGAGATTGATCCAACCGCGCTCCTGAGTCATCTGGTCCTTGCCGAAATCAGCCTCCCAACCTGCAACCAGACTCTTCACATCCTTCATATAGTTCTCCACAGCTTCAATTGAAGCATCCGAAGAGTCATACATCAACTCTTCAAGGGTAATTTTTCCCTCTTTTAACTCATCCTGTTTAAGATAAATCAAAACCGAGCAGTACACATCCCTGGGGGCATCCTTAATGAAGATTTTGTTGGTATATTTGGGATTCCTGATGATATCCCAGGTACCCAGATCTTCTGCTGCCACATATTTTTTGTTGTAAAGGATACCTGCAGTTCCCCACATATAGCCGACTGAATAATCGTTGGCATTTTTGCCGCTGCCATCGATCTTGTCAAAGCACTCGCGAATATAGGGGGCGATGTTGTCATCAATGTAGTTGGGAGTATCGCCAAAATCCCTGTCTATGGGCAAGAGCATGTCATCACGGAGCATACGTTCGATGATATAGTCCGAAGGACATACCACGTCGAAGTCCTCCTCTCCTTTTTCGATCTTTGAAAGCATAGTCTCATTGATGTCAAAAGTCTGGTAGATGATTTTCACCTCTTCACCGGTCTGTTCGTAATACCACTGCTCGAACTCGCCGATTAGGGACTCGTCAATATAGTCGCCCCAGTTGTAAACTTTCAGATACTTGCTCCTGTCACTTGTGCAGGATACAATAAGCAGCAAGGCTGCCAGAAGGGTAAAAAGTCTTTTCATTATGTCAGTTGTTTTTCGGATTTTGCCTTCCTGATATTGAATATCACCAGAAGGATTAAGATAGTTAAGAATATGATAGTCATCAGAGGACGCAGTTCCGGAGTAAGGCCTCCTTTACGCGCATCGGCGTAAATATAGGTGGAGAGCGTCTCAAGACCGATTGTACCTCTGGTAAAAAATGTTACGACAAAGTCGTCAAGCGACATTGTGAATGCCAGTATGAACCCGGAGATCATTCCGGGGCGCAGCAAAGGTATCAGCACTTTGCGAAGCGCCTGCATCGGAGTTGCACCCAGGTCAAGTGCCGCCTCATAGATATTAGGATTCATCTGTGTCAGTCGCGGCATCACGCTCAGCACCACATAAGGAGTGCAGAAGGTAATGTGCGCCAGCACGACGGTAGTATAGCCCTGCGAAATATGCAGAAATATAAAGAGCAAAAAGAGCGATACACCGGTGATGATGTCAGGATTGATTATCGGAATGCTATTTAAGAAAAGCATTACGCTCTTATTGCGGCTTCGCAGGTTATAAATGCCTATGGCGGCAATGGCACCGAGGATCATAGATACAAATGCCGATATCAGCGCAATAATCAACGTATTGTAAATAGCTTTAAATAGTGATGTAGCACCGGCTGCCTGAGGTGAGAATAGATTTGTATATAGATTGGTGGAAAAACCGGTCCAGTTGCCCAACACCCTTGACTCCGAAAAGGAGAAGATAATTATAAAAATGATGGGGGCATAGAGAATGACCAGCAGAAACCAGATATATGCCTTTGCTAAAAACTTCTTCATAACCTAGACAAGCCCTCCTTCGGCATTTTTACTATCATTGGAAAACAATGAAGTGATACCAATGATAACGAGCATGATTAAGGCAAGGGCAGATCCGTAATTCCACATGGAGGAGTTGATATTCTCCTGAATGATGGTACCGAAGAGCTTGATCTTGTTGTTGGTCAGGAATTCGGAGATGGCAAAGGTGGATACCGTAGGCATGAATACCATCATAACTCCGCTGATTACACCCGGGATTGAAAGAGGCACGGTTACCCTCCAGAAGACCTTCCAGGGAGTAGCTCCCAGATCTTCCGCCGCCTCAATATAAGAGTGATCCATTCTACTGAGGATGTTGTAGATCGGATAGATCATAAATGGAATATAGTCGTAGGCCATACCGAATAGCAAAGTACCCTTACCCAGCGTAATACCCAGCACATTGAAGAGCTCTGCCGTGGCCAGGGTCCTCATAAGGGCATTTATCCACATCGGAAGGATAAATAGCACCACAGTCACTGCGCTGCGGTTGTATTTCTTATTGGCAAGAATCCAGGCAGCGGGATAACCCAGCAGAAGGCATATCAGGGTATTTAAAATGGCAATTTCGAGCGAAAGCCCAAAGGTACTCAAGGCATCCTTGTCCGAGAAAAACCTCGTGATGTTTTCAAACGAAAAGCGGCCCTGAGCATCCTGGAAAGCATATACCAGTATCAAAATCAGGGGAAGCACCACGAAAATGACCAGAAAGATCAGATATGGCAGACTCCAACTGCTTCGTTTATTCATTTCAACGGGGTTATCTTGATGTGTTTAGCAGGGAAATTAATACCAACCAGGTCACCTTTATCCCATACATCATGGGTGTCGACCCAGATGTGGTGACCCTCATCGGTCATCACAGTAATATGGTAATGGTTTCCTTTATATATCATAAAATAGACGAAACCGGAGAGTACTCCCTCTTCCTGGTGGTCAAATAGTTCAACCTTGTTGAAATCGACCTCCACTTTGACCTTTTGACCTTTTTCGACTCCCGGCTGTCTTGGACATTCGAACTCACCATCAAGAAAGCGCACATGGGTTTCGTCCACCATTTCTCCTTCAAAGGTATTCAATGAGCGCTCCTTGTGCATAACCTGGATATCCTCCGGCCTGATGACCAGACCGACAGTCGAACCCACATCAAATGCATTGTAGTCCTGTACCATCAATTCGTAACCGGTATCAGTCTGAACAAACATCTTGTAGTGAACACCCTGGAATACGCAAGATTCGACAACACCGGTAAACTGCGCACCCTCGGTATTTTTCATTATATAAATATCTTCAGGACGCACTACTACATCTACGGGAACATTTTCTCCGAAACCTTCATCTATACAGTCGAAATCGTGGTAAATAAAGCCCACCTTACGGTCGGCGAACATCTTACCGTTGAGAATATTGGATTCGCCTATAAAGTCGGCTACAAAGCAATTCCGAGGCTCATTGTAGATATCCGTGGGAGTGCCAATCTGCTGTATTTTGCCCTCATTCATCACCACGACGGTGTCAGAGAGGATAAGCGCCTCCTCTTGATCGTGGGTGACGTAAATGAAGGTAATACCGAGTTTCTTATGCATCTCCTTTAATTCTATCTGCATATCCTTGCGCATCTTAAGGTCAAGTGCCGCCAGAGGCTCATCCAGAAGCAGCACTTTGGGCTGGTTGATCAACGCTCGCGCAATGGCCACCCTCTGCTGCTGTCCACCTGAGAGAGAATCCACATCCCTATCCTCATAGTCGGTCATACCCACCATTTTGAGCACCCTGCGTACCCTCTTGTTGATTTCCTCTCGAGGAACCTTCCGGAGTTTGAGGCCGAATGCGATGTTGTCGTACACATCCAGATGCGGAAACAAGGCGTAACGCTGGAATACGGTGTTAAAAGGACGTTTATAAGGAGGAACTCCGGAGATATCCTTGCCCTCGAACAGTATTTCGCCCTCATCAGGGGCGAGAAAGCCGGCAATCAACCTCAAAGTAGTGGTCTTGCCGCAACCTGAAGGACCGAGAAATGTAACGAATTCTCCTTTACGTATATCTATAGTAATGTCATCCAGCACCTTCTTATTACCAAGGGACTTGCTCAGATGACGGATCTCGATGATCTTGTCTGAAGCTGCCATTTATTACCAAAGGTTAATAAGAAAGTTGTATCTGATACCTACAGAGAATGTTAAATTTGAATCTCCGCGATCATTATCATAATTTACGTATGCATGGATTCTGAGGGCATCACTATCTTTAAGAGGATAATAATGACAGATAAGGCCGGTATTCCATCGGATTAGTTGCCCCGGGTACATATTGAATGTCCTCGCATGCAACCCTCTCCAGCCAAGCTCTAACTTGTCTGAAGGAGCCCAGGTAACTGCTGCATTCAGACCCAAACCCTCCCTTAGTCTGACATAAACGTCATCAAATCCGAAGTTGTTGGAAACATCCAAAGTCAAGGTCCAGTCACCCAGATGGACTCTCTGACCGAGAACAAACAAAGGATAATACCAAATGTTGCCTTCAGCCCTGCCTTCCGGTTCGTAAGCTAACACTGATGCACTCGCTATTACCTCATACACTTCTCCATACTTTTTGTACTGTGCGGAAGATGTAAAAAGGTTTTTCGAGAAAAATCTTTCTGCGAAAGGGGAAGTAGTTGCCTGGATTGCAAACTCATGACCCTCGTTGGGAGTGGTATAGGTGACCTTCCCTCCCCACTGATAGACCGGAAGTCCGTTCCAAAGGGAAGTTGCAAACTCGGGATGTACATCCCAGTCCCAGTCATCATACTCAAATCCTCCGGTAAGGATCATATCTTTACCGAGAGAAATCGTCCAATTACTGAAATTAAGATTTATAAAACATAAATCTATCCAGTTTGTAGTGTTGGAATATCCGAGGGAAGTATAAGGCCAGCCGTATTCGTATTCGTCGTCATCCAAACGACCTGTGCTGATCCAGTGATTGGCCAGTGTCCAGCTGAAATACTCCGAAGCGGAGCCCTCGAAAAGTGTGTAAATTGAAGAATTGCCGTGGCTGAAACCCCACGCACCGTCTGCTTTGCTATAATACGGTGTAAGATCAAGACGCGGAATGAGAGTCAGTCCGGCATAATTTGCCGACGACTCAGAGTCCTGAGAGAAGGCCTGGAAGCATAACATCAAGGCCACGAAGGAAATTAGTACTTTCTTCATTTGAGTCCATAAAAAGAACATTGGTTGATATTGGGGGCGAAAATAGAAAAAAAACTAATATGATGTAACTTTTGTCGGAAAAAAGGACTATTTTCGCAATTTTACCGCACTGATTACAAAAGAAATCTTATTTTACATAATGAATTATTTAAAACTCATGATCACCGCAGCACTCCTGACAGCCTCTGCAGCCTCACTCCATGCACAAGGCATTTCGGACCTGGTTCCCATTCCGCAAAGCGTCATTGAACAGGAGGGCGTTTTTACCATAAATAAACACACCGTCATTATCCCCGATATCGATGGTAGCTTTAGCGCTTCCTATCTCCAACAGCATATCAGCCCGATTTTCGAATATGGCATCACACTCGGTAAGGCCCCGGTTACTACCAAGGGCAATGCCATAGTGCTCCGTAAAGAGAAAGGATTCAAGCCAGAAAGCTACTCTCTTGTCGTATGTCACAAGGGAGTGACTATAAGAGCCTCCGATGATGCGGGACTTTTCTATGGAGTGCAGACTCTGCTCCAGATGTTTCCCCAGGAAGTATACAGCGGAGAAAAGCTTCGTCTGCGCGAATATTCGCTGCAAAATGTCATCATTGAGGATACACCGCGATTCCCTCACAGAGGATTTATGCTGGACGTCTCCCGTACGTTCTTTGATAAAGAATATGTCAAGCAGTTCATAGACTGGATGGCACTTCACAAACTAAATGTTTTCCAATGGCACTTGACGGATGACAACGGGTGGAGAATAGAAATAAAGAAATATCCTCAATTGACCGAAAAAGGCGCCTGGCGAGGCCGTAATGAGGTTATCCCCGCCACCTATCTTTCGGGCAACGAACGCTACGGCGGTTATTATTCACAGAAGGATATCAAAGAGATCGTAGCCTACGCGGCGCAACGCAATATCACCATTATTCCGGAAATCGACCTGCCCGGACACGCACTCTCCTCTACAGCAGTACTGGATGGCGTAACATGCGGCACTTCTACAGACAAGGCCAGTGCCTGCGGGGAGTTTGATAATGTATGGTGTGTAAGCAATGAATCCAACTACAAAATCCTGGACAATATTTTCAAGGAGATAGCATCACTCTTCCCGGGTCCCTATATCAGCATTGCAGCCGATGAGGTTGTGTGGGACTATTGGGCACAGTGCCCCGGCTGTCGCGCACTTATGGAAAAAGAGGGCTACAAGGAGGTTCACGAGCTTCTCGGCCATTTTGTCCGCAGAATGGAGAAAATTATAAACAAGCATGGAAAGCGTCTCGCAGGATTTGACGACATTCAGGATGCGGGTGGAGTAGGCACAGATGCTCTTGTGGTGGCCTGGAGAGGATATAAGAAGGCTAAGGAGTCCGTTAGCAAGGGTTACCCCACGGTGATGCAACTTAGCGAATACTGCTATCTCGACATGCAGCATTCGCCGGCAGAGAGAGGTCACAACTGGGCTGCTGTCATTCCGCTTGACCGTGTATACAATTATGACCCTACAGCGGGTTTGGGCGAACTTACTCCTGAACAGGAAAAGCTGGTACTCGGCCCTCAAGGAGGGCTTTGGACGGAATTGATGCAGTATCCTCCCCGATTTGCGGAGTATCAGGTATTCCCCCGTCTGGCAGCGCTTGCGGAGGTAGGCTGGAGCAGCAGGGAAAAGAGGGACTATGAGGATTTCCACCGCCGTCTGGTGAGCAGTCACTACCGCCGCCTGGACAAGATGGGAATAGCCTTCCGCGTTGAACCCCCTGTTGTAACATATAACGATCAGCAGATAGATGTAGTTCTCCCCTATCCCGCAGCCGTTGTGCGTTATACAACCGACGGTAGCGATCCCGTTAGTACATCGAAAGTATTAAATGGCACCATCGTCACCGATTCTCCTGAAAAATTCCGTTTCGCTACCTTCTGGGGTGATAATCTGCAGAGTATCTCAGTCGCTCCAGAAGGTGTGGTACTTCACCATTGGCTAAAGCCGGCAGTGAGAGTAGAAACAGACATTAAGATGAGATCCAATACTCCTCTGACCAATATCACCGGTTACAATTTCCGTCAAATAGCGCGTAGCGACAAACGTTTGGAAGCGGGTCAGACCCTTACCTATATTTTCGACGAGCCGGTACAGTGCACAAAAATAGGTGTTCCTACCGGATATGCCCATATCCCCTTTTATGGTGTTAGTGACGGCTATGTGGAGTATTCCTACGACGGAGAAACCTTCATAAAGGGGCCGGAATTCAAGAGATATTATGCTGAAATCAGCGGATTTGAAGCACCTGTAAAAGCGGTACGCATTGTCATCACAATGCCTAATGACGGCTCCACCTGCTGCTTCCAAAACCTTAGAATAGTGTGTAGTGAGTAGTATGTAGTATGTAGTGTGTAGTGTGTAGTGTGTAGTGTGTAGTCTGTAGTGAGTAGTATGTAGTGTGTAGTATGAATAAGAAACAAATAAGATTTATCGTTGTGGCTTTGGCCATTTTTGCGGCATTCTTTTCAGGGAAAAGGCCGGAAAAGGTGGAACCCGGGAAAGTTGAGGAGGACAGGGTTGAAAAGATTATAGAGAAAATGTCCCTTAGAGAGAAGGTGGGACAACTTTTCATCATAGAATACAGCGACAGATATGATTTGGGAGATCCCTATTTTGACAAACTCATAAAAAGAGACAAAATTGGTGGATTGATCCTGATGGAAATGGATATCGACAACTATATAGAGCGCGCCAACCGATTCCAGAAAATGTCGAAAATCCCTCTAGTTATCTCTGTGGATGGAGAATGGGGAGCCTCGATGCGTTTCGATACCCTTACTCAGTTTCCCCGCAATATGCAATTGGGAGCCCTCTCCTCACCCGATCTCGTATATCAGGTGGGTAGCGCGATGGCTAAACAGTTTGTGCGTCTGGGCATTCACATCAACTATGCGCCAACTATTGACATCAATAACAACCCTCTAAATCCCGTTATCGGACAACGTTCATTTGGTGATGACCGCGAGAAAGTAGCTCTTTATGGCGCAGCCATTATAAAAGGGATGCAAGAGGGCGGTACGCTCGCCTCAGCCAAGCATTTTCCCGGCCACGGGGATACCGAAACAGACTCACATAAGGCACTACCGGTGCTCACATTTGACCGTGCACGCCTCGACTCGCTGGAACTCTATCCCTTCAAACATGTGATAAGGGAAGGCGTGGCAATGGTGATGGTAGCCCACTTGAGCGTTCCCTCGCTTGACCCCACAGGAGTGCCCAGTTCCATCTCCTACCCCATCATTACCGGTCTGCTCAAGGAAGAGCTCGGATTTGAGGGAATAGTCGTAACAGATGCACTCGGTATGAAGGGTGTCACGGAATATGTCCCTAAAGAAAGGGTAGCCATAGAGTCTTTCAAAGCGGGATCCGATATCCTGCTGATGCCTCCCGGAGATAAGCGTAAGGTCATAGCTGCCTTTCGCAAAGCCGTACGTAGAGGAGAAATCTCCATTGAGGGCGTTGACGAGAGTCTGCGCAAAATACTCAGGATGAAGGAACAAATGGGCCTCCTCGATGGCACTCCCCAGATTGACCCTGTGGATGCTTTTGCTCAGGTTGAGACAGTCGAGGTATTGGATATCATCAATAAAGTAGCTGAGGAGTCGATGACCCTCGTTAAGCACCCCGAATGGGGCCCTGACCAAAACCTTGAGACTCTGAGCGCCGTTGGAGCTGCAGATACCATAATCTTACCTCGGAGAATCACGAAAGATCTCCTCGAAAATGCACGCAAGCGTGCTCGGGGGCTTGAATATGTGGTAATCTACCTTCCGGAAATGAGAGCACCTAAAAACGATAGAGAGAATTATGCGGCCATCCCTCCTCAGGAGATTTACGACTTTATTTCAGCGTGGGCTCGCGAACAGAAAGTAGTTTTGGCTATAATGGACAATCCCTACGCACTTGACAAAATTGACATAGATGCCTTCGAGGGCATTCTGGTGGGTTATAGTTCCTCAGAAGCCAATATTTCTGCAGCCGACAGGGTATTCCGGGGACAACTCGAAGCCCACGGAGTGCTTCCTGCAGCTGCGGGTGGATTTCCCACAGGTTATTATGCTAAATAGAAAAATATAAATAATTATGAGAAAGTATTCATTGAAAGAGATTGACAATATAGAAGATTTGGAAAGACTGCTGCAAAGCAAAGAAGACGATATTATCGTTCACTGTGTTTTCAATACCCTCGACTTCTTTCAAATCTACGATAAGATAAAGGACTTCAAATTTTCCGACTGCATGTTCCTCGGATGTGACATTCCTATGGAGGTAAAAGATAACATAGACCATACCTGCGTCACCTTTCCCAAGATGAATGTCCCTTACAGGATCTACACCAGCGAACTCTATAATCCTTATACACTTTACGAAGGATACGATATCGAAGATTACGATACTCTTGCCACAAGTTACGATAAACGCGCCTACCAGCGCTATATCTCAAAAGGCAAATATGGACGTGATATTTATGAAACTCTCGCACGTGTAATCCACGACCACGCCATAACCGATGCCATGTATGATTTGATAGACCGGTACGACCCCAAAATGGTGGTTGCGGTAATGGGAGGACACGCAATCCTTCGCTCCGATCATATTTATAGAAGGGTTGTCTATTTGGGCAAACTGCTTACCGAAAAGGGGCGTCTTATTGTGACAGGTGGCGGCCCCGGTGCGATGGAAGCAGCCCATCTTGGGGCATGGATGGCCGGCAGAAGCAATTGGGAAGTGGAGGATGCCATCAGTATGGTAGTCACAGCACCCTCATATAGGGACCGTAATTGGCTAAAGACAGCATTTGAGGTGCTTGAAAAGTACCCTCAGACTCAGTTCAGGAGTCTTGGTGTGCCTACTTGGTTCTATGGTCACGAGCCTGCCTGTATCTTCTCCACTGATATCGCTAAATATTTTGCCAATAGCATACGTGAAGATGGTATTATCACCATTGCACACGGCGGTATCATCTATACTCCGGGTAGCGCAGGCACTATGCAGGAGATATTCCAGGATGCAGCCCAGAACCACTATTTCATGGATGACGAGTCAGCTCCGATGATCTTTTTCGACACCGATTATTGGACTAAAAGGATTCCCGTTTACAAATTTCTCCAGGATTGTCTTGAAATTAAGAGTTACGCCAATCTGCGTCTCTCGTTATCTGACGATATCGAGGAAGTTTACGCTATTCTGGAAGATTATGTCAAGATGTTGGAGTCCTCTGAGGATTCAAATAAGCCGGAAGTTGCTCCGAATCCCTTGAATAGACGCTAATACAAAATCGCACTTAATAAAATTTTCCAATATTAGAAGTCTGCACAACTTCATTGTCGCCGGCACTAAATCTCAGAATATTGCTGAGATATTGAATTTAAATCGACCTGGTGCGCTTTTTGATAAACAAGGAAAATGATTTGAGCTGTTTTATTCGTACCTTTGTTTGATAAACCGAAACAATATTTTCATCACTTTAATAATAGTACCAAATATGTATTCAAAGATTCAGAGAATTATTCTGCTCACTTTAGTGCTCCTTTTGTCAGTTTCCTGCAAAAAGGTCACTATTGAGCAGCAAATCGACAAGATTTACAACTATTTTCAGAATGAAAACACAACCGCCGTCGCTACTCTTGAAAGGGTATGCAAGGATTATCCGGCCAGAATGTCCGGAAGCGAAAATAATGATGAGGTAATAGACTACTTCACTTATGTCCTTGCAGAAGAGATTGGCATCAAAAATATATGGCACCAGGAAGTCGAAGTACCCAACTGGGATCCTGGAGTTACGAAGGTTACTATGAACCTCTCTGATGGCACTGTAATCGAGCTTCCTTCAATTGCTCTCGGACTCAATAACGGCACCTCAGGCGAGGATGTCACCGCACAAGTGGTGGAAGTAGGCACTCGTGAGGAATTGGAAACTCTCCGTTGCAAAGACAAAATTGTCTTCTTCAACGGTGCGATGGAAGATGGCAACAGTTACAGCAAACACGCCTGGCAACGCTCAAGAGGGGCTTCACTCGTAACTGAGAAAGGTGCTAAGGCAGTTCTTGTCCGCTCAATCAGCAATCATCCCGGGGATACTCCCCACACAGGTGCCTGCCACGACGGTGACAGCATAGCAGCTGTTCCTGCTGTGGCTATCTCCACAAATGCGGCTGACAAGCTCTCGGAGGCTCTGAAAAAGGATAAAAAACTTACCGTGACCATCAACTCCACAGCACACAACCGGCCTGAACCGGCAATAGGACGCAATATAGTTGCTGAAATCCCCGGCAAAGTCAATCCCGACCACATCATATTGCTTTCAGCTCATGTGGACAGCTGGTTCAATAGCCAGGGAGCACAGGATAATGCCTCAAGTTGCGTGGCCGCGATAGAAGTGCTTCGTGCATACAAAAAACTTCGTATGCAGCCGAGAAATACCCTCCGCATAGTCCTATATCAAGATGAGGAAATGAACCTCTCAGGTCTGAAGGAATTCGCCCGTATTTCCAAAGAAAAACACGAGTCCTATATTTTCGACCTTGAGATTGACTCAGGAGCAGGTAAACCTGTCGGCTTCTCGGTTTCGGAAGACCCCGGTTATTTTGGTAAGATGGAAGAGGTACTTACCCCCTATCTAGAACCCCGTGGTCTGACGTTGACACGCTATACCGGTGAAAGAAATTGGCCCCTAAAACCATATTACACATTTAGGACTGATAATAGTGACTATTTCAAGTATCACCACGGTTCGCTGGACAACTTCGAGAATGTCAATCAAGAAACATTCAAGGAGGGTATTGCTGCCATTACAACCTTTGTCTTCCTGATGGATTAATGAGTGGTTCGGGGTACGGACAATATTATTCTATTACCTTCCAATATCCTATTTTTCGTCCGTCAATTCGAGATATACATCCCATTTCGGTGAGTTTAGCTATTTCTCGCTGAATGGTTCTTTGTGTAACTCCTACTTTTTGCGACAATTCCATTGCTGATATCCTGTCATTTTCTCTCATTAACTCCAATATAACTTTCTGTCTTTCAGACAATTCTTTTACGACATCTTTTACGACATCGCGAGCGACATTATCCCCTACAAATGCAGGATGTATAGGAAGTTTTGCGAGAAAATAATGATTATTTTCATCGGTTTCAAAGACAGGATCCGGTGAGCCATTGCTTCTCATTGCCCTATATATCTTTGGGAAGCCGGTCGAGCGACCTTCTGTTAATTCCAATTCTTTTAAAAAATCACCTATCCGACGATTTCTATAATTTCGCGCCACGATTTTTTCTTTTTTAAGATCGTCATTGGTAATAGGAGGCATAGGGCCAGCCACACTACACACTACACACTACACACTCGGAACTACCCTAATATTCTTCGTAGGCGTAGTCGATGGCGCGGTTGAGAATGGTGTTGAATTCGGTACAGGTGGCAAATAGATCGGCAGCGCGCTTTGCAAGATCGGGGGCAAAGAGAAAATTGTCATCAAATGGGCGCGAAATCAGCACCCTTTTTAAGCGGAAATATTCGGCATAGGGGGAGTCCTGCGGAAATCCTCTCGGAATATTCTTCAGGGCTCCATCCCATTCCAATTCAAATCCCTTGGCCTTTGACATAGTTTGGACCAGCGCTTCTCCATTTAGCATAAATTCCTCCCTAATGCTTCGCATCACCTTCGGCTCCGGAGCATAGGCGCCACAACACATCAAATGACCGCCCAGGTAGCCTGCATGAGGGGGTTCGATATGGAAATAGTATCCCGAATGACCGCTGCATTTGCCGTCTTTTGCGATGAAAATGCCGAAATGCTTCTTATATGGAGTTTTATCCTTACTGAATCTTAAGTCTCTATAGAAACGGTAGGTGCATTGTTTGAGAGTGAGGCCTCTCACCTCGGGGTCAAAGCTCTGCACACGCTCCAAAAGTTCCGAGGCGAAATCGTTGAAAATCGCCTGTGCCTCCTTATAACGCCCCTTATTGGCATCAAACCAGGGTTTGTTGTTATTAGGAATTAGATCCGTAAGAAACGATAAAACTCTTTGCATAACTTACTCAGAAATTCAAAATATAGTCTTCCAAATTCCATGCAGATATGTGTTCAATACCTTCATTCGTTGATATTTTGTAATCGTCCATAATAACTCTGTTTTTTTCTAATTGAGCCAATATTTTCAACCATGATTGAAAATATTTAATAAATCTGAATATTTTCAAATACACTTGAAAATTTTTGGCCAATAATTTTGTTGTAAAACTTATGTTACTCTGACGAAATTCTTATATTCCCCGGCACCACGCATCACCCCGTACCTCGCACCAACCAACTACACACTACCAACTCCCGACTACAGACCGGGAACAATGTGCTTGGCGTAGTTGTAGCCCAAGTGGTCGTAAAGGGCCAGATGGTGCTCCATGCGATCCAAGAAGTCCTCATAATCACGAACCTCGGCAGGACGCCACTGCACTTCACAGAGGGCAGCCATACGTGGCAGAGCCATATATTCCACATGGTCGGTGGTCTTGATATATTCACACCATACGTTGGCCTGGACACCCAGGATATGACCGTGCAAAGAAGGATCCACCTCTTCGGGGAAAGGATTGAATTCATAAACCTTCTCCACAGGGATAAAACCTCCGATAGCCAAAGGCTCATTATCTCTGTCTTCACTTTGGTAATAGTCAAAATAGAAGTGAGAATAAGGCACCATAATCACATCGTGTCCCATATTTGCAGCGGTCACACCGCCGGTAATACCTCTCCAGGACATTACAGTAGCATTTGGAGCGAGTCCGCCCTCGAGAATCTCATCCCATCCGATAATGCGACGGCCATGGTCATTGATATATTTTTCAATCTCCGACGTGAGCCAGCTCTGAAGACGCTGTTCTGCGGTATGTCCATCTTTCGCATAGAGTTTTTCAGCCTTGATGCGGGCCTGACAATCGGGACAAACCTTCCAGTGATCCTTGGGACACTCATCACCTCCGATATGGATATATTCCGAGGGAAAAAGTTCCATAATCTCATCCATAACATCCTTTAAAAACTGCACGGTACCATCTTTGCCGGGGCAAAGCACCTTTTCGGTAATACCCCAGCGGGGCCAAACCTCATATTGTTCGCCCGTGCAACCGAGTTCCGGATATGAGGCAAGAGCAGCCAGCATATGGCCGGGGAGGTCAATTTCAGGAATAATGGTGATATAACGCTCTGCAGCATAAGCTACCACCTCTTTGATATCCTCCTGGGTATAGAATCCTCCGTGAGGCGTCTCATCACTTGACTCGAAATCCTTTCCGACTACCGTATGGCTTCTCATTGACCCGATCTCGGTCAGTTTCGGGTATTTTTTGATTTCCACACGCCATCCCTGGTCATCGGTCAGATGCCAGTGGAATGTATTTATATTGTGAAGAGCTATTATGTCGATATATCTCTTAACGAATTCCTTATCGAAGAAGTGGCGTGAAACGTCAAGATGCATTCCTCTATAACCAAAGAGAGGAACGTCATTTATTGAGGCATTAGGAAGCTCTACTGTACCGAACTTTCCGATAGGAAGAGCCTTCCTGAGGGTCTGTATGCCATAAAATACACCTGCGGGGCTCTTTGCAACTATAGCAACCCCCTCTTTACCCGCTGATATCATATACCCCTCATCATTCTCCATATATCCCTCTCTATCAATAGATATAACAATATTGTTATCAAAGTTGGTGCCATCGGAGACTTCATATTTGAGCTTCAATCCTGAGATCTGTTCTATATATTCCGAGAGAAAAGCTGCATTGCGCTCCATCTGAGGCTCATTTGCATCATAGATAATCTTTGTCTTTGAATTAAGCACGAAGGGTTCACCTCCTAGAAGGGTTATGGATTGAGGAAGAGGAACTATATCATAGTCCGCCTCTCCCCTTTCGAAATTGCAGGATACAGCGACAAAAGCGGCAACTGCAAGAAAGAAGAATTTGAAGTGTTTCATGATTTTCTGTATTTTTTAATTTGTTTTTCAGATTAAAAAGGATATCCGATGCCGAAATGAATCGCATAACCGTTTTTGCGGAACCACATATCCGGAGAATGCCATTGCTGCGAAACAGGATCATATGCCTTGATACCGGCATCCAGACGTACCAGCAACAGGTCGAAATCCAAACGCAGACCCAGTCCCCAATTGGCCGCAATGCTCTTGCCGAAATTTTCAGCAGTAAAAATACCGCGTTCATCCCTCGCAACTCCGTCAATAGATGCACGCTGCAGATTCCAGACATTACCGGCATCTATGAAAAGCCCGCCCTGCAGCTTCCAGAAGAGGGGGAAGCGAAACTCGAGATTAGCCTCAAGGCGCATATCACCCGTTTGGTTGGCTATGGCAAAAGAGGAGCTTACAGGTGCAGATCCGGGTCCCACGGAGCGCGACTGCCATCCCCTCATACTGTTGGAGCCTCCTGCGTAGAAGAACTTCTCGAAAGGAAGAACATTGGAATTACCATAGGCATAACCGACACCGGCGAGGAATCTTCCCGCCAGAGCCAGCCTATTCTGTCTTCCAAATCGCAGGGTTTCGACGAGTGTGATTTCGCTGCGGACATATTGTGAATAGGGCACTCCCCAGATCAGGTGAGAGCCTTTTTCATCCTTTTTCAGCCCGCCGTTGAAGAGCGAGAGCATATTGCCTGCGAAATCGGTTTGCAATCTGAGGTAAAAGTATGTATCCTTGGGGTTGGTGGCACTGTTGGTGGTGAAATATAACATTCCGCCTCCGCCGAAGTCAAAGTGGTTGCGATAGGAATTGATCAGATAGGGGTCTATCAGCTTCGAGTAGAAATCATCATCCATATTGTAGATGCGTACCACGTTGAACTGAAGAGGGTTTATCTGGTAATAAAGTCTCTTATTGTGATTCCAGTTGTAGCCGTAAGCCGTGGAAATGATTATACGTGTGTACTCCGGACGATTCTGATAGTTGTAGGAGAGATTGACGTCGGTACGCGGAAGTGTATGCTGGAAGAGTCTTATAGGCAGGAAAAGGAACCTCGGGAATGTGATGGAGGAGGATATGGCGAACTCGTTGGAGCGTGTGGGGTCATTGAATTTGAACTGGAAGTTGCCTCTGAATCCGAGCGAAAAGTACTCTCCGCCTCCGAAGATGTTCTTGTGATAATAGGAGAGCGAAGGGGTTACTCCGAAGAGTCCTGAAGAGTTGAATGAACCCTCCAGATTGGCCCTTACCCCCTGGAGTTTTGAGGGAGAGAGCATTATGCGACAGTCCACCGTCGAGGAATCGGTTTCGCTAAGCTGCACGTTGACACTGCTGAAGAGTCTGATGCTGGCGAAACGTTCGTAAGTAGAGTTGATCACCTGTTCGTTGTAGAGCTCACCGGGTTTTATGGTATTCACCTGCCAGAGAAACTTTTCACGCACCTTGAGTCCGGACATCGGGACAATGGAGACCGAACCGATGTGATACTGCTTATGGGGACGTGCACTCTCTTCCGATTCGTTGCGGGTATAATTTTCCAGGGCTACGGTCAAATCGGCTTTATCTTTCTGTCTTACGGTATCGGCGTAGAAGAAGAAATAGTTTTTGGTAAAACCATAGTAGCCGTGAGTGCGGTATAGGCCGGCAAGGCGTTCAGATTCCTCCTCAAGGTCTTTTTCCGAAAGTATGTCACCCACATTTACCGTAAAGTTGGCAGAATCAGAAGCCAGCAGTTCGCGCATAAGTGGATCAGGGACCTCGTAGCTTATGCTGTCGATCAGATAGCGTTTCCCAAGGGTAACATCATAATTTACTCTGGCTTTCTTTTCCTTTTTAAGCACGGAGTGCGAAATATCCGAACCATAATAGCCCGAGTATTCGAGGTGCGAAAGCATACCCTTTTTACTCGCATCTATGGAGGTAGAATCATAGATCACCGGAGCGACTCCGAGTTTCTCTACAAATCTGTCCCATCCCGTGCCGCGTCCCGAACTCCAGTTGTAAACATAAAGGAAAGGATTCCAGCGGCCTATGAAATAGTCGTTCGGCTTCTGCTTGATATAGGGCAATAGCGAAGAGGCAGAATAGTCATCATCATTTGTGATGACAATCTTATTCTCCACAAGTCTGCATTCATCCTCCTGCAGAATCCGTGTGGTACTACAGGAAGCGACAATAATCACCATAATAAATATAAATGCAAATCTCCTCTTCATTATCCTGCAAATTTAGATAAAATTATTCTTATAATCAGGTTAATTGTTACCTTTGGATATGATTTCCAGGAACGAAATAAAACTCATCCGCTCACTTGACCGCAAGAAATATCGGGACGAAGTGGGACTCTTCGTCGTAGAAGGCGAAAAATCCGTGGAAGAAGCGCTCCAATCGGGGTTTGAGGTCATCAAAGTATTCCGAATCTCCGAAATCGGGGAAGAGGCGATGTCCCGCATCACTCTGCTCAGCTCCCCCTCTCCCGCCCTGGCTCTGGTTCGTAAGCCCGCGGCACCAGATGCATCGCAGATTGAAGAGCTGATTGCTTCCCGTCCCCTCTCACTGGCACTCGACTCCCTTCGCGACCCGGGCAATATGGGGACTATCATTCGGCTCGCCGACTGGTTTGGGATCGGGACTATCTTCGCATCGCACGATACTGTGGATTGTTTCAATCCAAAGGTGGTACAAGCCAGCATGGGTTCCATTTTCCGCACGCAAATCATCTATTGCGACCTTCTGCAGATCGCTTCAGAGTTTCACACCGCCGGAATGCCGGTATTCGGCACCTTCCCGGAGGGAAAATCCATCTATGAAGAGAATCTCACCCCCAACGGACTGATAGTGATGGGTTCCGAATCCCACGGCATTTCTCCTGCTCTGGAAGAGGTCGTAACACATCGCCTCTCCATTCCCGGCTTCTCACACTCCTCAGCCAATGCGCCGGATTCTCTCAACGTAGCCATAGCTACAGCAATCATTTGCTCGGAATTCAGGAGAAGGTAGAAGGTTGTCGGATCTTTATTTGAAAAATCAAATAAAATGTCTTTCTTTTGTATACGAAATAGCCGCCGGCTATCTTTTTAGTATTCTAATAGCCCTCATTTCTTATGACTGCAACTATTATTATTCTGATCGTAACTGCTGCTCTGCTTGTTTGGGGTAAAATTCGCTCCGATATCGTGGCACTTTGTTGTTTGTTGGCATTGGTGCTGACAAAGGTCCTGACACCGGCTGAGGCTTTGGCGGGATTCTCCAACTCCGTTGTGATCATGATTGCTGCTCTCTTTATCGTGGGAGGCGCGCTGTCGCAAACCGGGCTTGCCGGAGCAGTGAGTAATCGATTGTTGAAACTTGCAGGAAACAGCAGTTACAAATTGTTTTTGCTGGTTATGCTGGTAACCGCTTTCATAGGTCTCTTTTTGAGCAATACCGGTACGGTGGCGTTGTTGATGCCGATTGTGGTGAGCATGGCCGTCAAATCCAACACCAGTGCAAGCAGGCTCCTGATGCCGATGGCTTATGCGAGCAGTATCGGAGGAATGATGACGTTGATCGGTACTCCGCCGACTCTTATCATGCACGATACCTTGATTGGAGCGGGATATGAGGGATTGCAGTTCTTTACCACTTTACCCGTAGGAATGATTCTGTTGGTTTTGGGAATATTACTGCTCTGGCCGTTGTCCAAAATGCTCGACAAAACAGATAAGAAAGATCAGGGTGATGGAAGGACAACCGTCAAATCACCGGAACAACTCGCTTCCGATTATTGTTTGATTGAAAATTTATACAGAATCGTAGTATCGAAAGACTCCCCCATTGCAGGCAAAAAACTCTCTGAAATTGATATTTCCAAACGATACTCGGTCATCATCAGTGAGATTCACATCCGCTCTTCTTCTCCGTTGAGCCGCTCCGTCAGGGCCGTTTTGCCCAAAGCGCAGACTATTTTGACTGAGAATGACGTTCTGTATATCATTGGTGAGTACAAAAATGTAGTGAACTTCGTGGAGGAGAATAATCTTTCATTCCTGGACACTCAAATTGAAAAAGAAATTGAGCGTCCGAAATTTGGAGGTAAATTCAAGTTCGATGAGATAGGAATGGCGGAGGTTGTCATTCTTCAAAACAGCCGTCTGCACAACCGATTGGTAAAGGATTCTCAATTCCGGCAAAATTACAATGTGAACATCTTAAGTATTCAGCGTAAAGACCATTACATCGTTCAGGATATAAAAGATGTCAAGATGCAAGCAGGCGATATGTTGCTGGTTCAAGGGACATGGGAGGATATCGACCGTCTCAGCCGTCTTGAAAGAGACGTTGTGGTCATCGGACAGCCCCAGACCGAAGCCTCTAAAATAACTCTCGACCACAAAGCTCCTTACGCAGCCGTTGTTTTGATATTGATGGTGTTGGCCATGGTTTTCAATTGGTTACCGCCTGTGATCGCCGTGCTGATAGCGGCTGTTCTAATGGTTTTGGGAGGCTGTTTCAGAACGGTTAAAGACGCATATCGTACAATCAACTGGGAAAGCGTCATTCTTTTTGCGGGTATGATGCCTCTGGCAACTGCGATGGAGAAAACCGGCACTTCAGCATTGGTAACCAACGGTATTGTTGATGCAGTGGGTTCGTACGGTCCTTATGCCGTTCTTGCCGGAATTATGGCAGCTTCCTCTCTGCTTACCATGTTTATAAGCAATACCGCTACCGCCATTCTTTTTGCTCCGATTGGCTTACAGGCAGCCATATCTATGAATGTAAGTCCATATCCTTTCCTTATCGGTGTGGCAGTTGCAGCAAGTATGTGTCTTGCCAGCCCCTTCTCAACACCGCCCAACGCAATGGTTATGTCGGCGGGAAAATACAATTTCATGGACTACATCAAAGTAGGCCTCCCCTTGCAGTTGCTTTTCCTGGTGGTAATGATTTTTGTGTTGCCGCTTATATATCCGTTTTAGGGGGAGAATCCTGATGACAAAGTTAGGAGAGCTTACTTATTTCCTTCTGTGGTAAGCCTGTAACTATAGAAATGTCCTCCAATGGGATGCCCCTCGACAACATAGACTTTGCAACTTGACGTATTCCTTCGGCTTTACCCTTCTCCATTCCTTCCTTCATTCCTTCCTTCATCCCTTCTTCTAATCCTTTCTCCCGTGCAGATTCGACAACATCTTCCCAAGGGACCTCAAGAAGATGTTGGCGATATTGTTCTCGCTCACTTTCGGAAAGTGATGTCATTGCCGCCTTGCAGATAAGATCCTTGAAGTATCTCTTGAGTTCATTAGATACATCAATTCTATCAACTGCTGCCATAAAATCCTTATAAGTCATTCCCATTTTCCTGTCAGTCATTAGTTTTAGCAAAACTAATAAACTTTCATAATCTTTCCCACTTTTGGCAATGTTTTTAATGTTGACACAGGGAAGCTGCAGTGTTATGATGTGTATCAGATTAGTGATGACGCTGCCTGTCTTTGTGTTGCACATCTTGTACTCGTTTTTAATCAGACCGTTTTTTTCAATCTGAAAATTACTCAGACATATAGTAAAAACCTTCTTGATATCGCCATACATTGTCTTGTCTCCACGGAATACGGTATCGCTTATAAGTCCACAATTGTAATACATTAATCTATCAAACATGTACCTGTAGTAGTGATTCTGCATCTCAATAATATAACGTACCCCATCCTTCGTCTTGCATAGAATGTCAACAACCGGTCGTGTTGCATCTTCAAGATACGTAGTCAGCTCTTTGTTTATGAACTCAATCTCGTCTATAGGACTTTCAAGCTCTTCTTTTAGAATGATGTTAATAAAACCAATCGTCAAGTCTTTGTTTTTCTCAGTTCCGAAGAGATATTTAAAACCAAAATCTGTAAAGGGATTCAAAACCGTTCCCTCCGACCACACGCTACCTTCACGTGGTAATGAATCTTTGCTCATAATATTTAAATTTAAAGTTGTGTAAATAAAACATATAAATTACGTTACAATGATAAATTATAACACAAATATAGACAATAAATACTATATAAGCAAATAATTGAAACATTATCTTTGATTAACGAAGTGAGTGAATATACAGAACGAATAAATGTCGATGTTTTTTAGATAAAAAAATTGGAAACAACCTTCGTTATTTCCAATTTTGCCTTCATTAAGTTATAGAATAACGTTTTAATGTTCAGTGAGTCCACTTATGAATAATTATAACAAAATCAAACACAAGTACAACTATCGGTTGAATTATTAATATTATTTACCTCTTATTTACGAAAGAAATATATCTTTGCAATCATGAATAATCGTATGCTTGCTAAACAATAATTCAAAAGTCGTGAAAGGATGAGTTTTGTAGAGGCGATGTCAATAATTGTATCTAACCAATATTAAAGGACCAACGAAGAAATGCTTTTTAATTCATTAGATTTTTTAATTTTCTTCATAATAGTAACTACGCTATATTTTGTGATACCTCACAATAAACGGTGGATTCTGTTATTGATTAGCAGTTGCTATTTTTATATGGCCTTTGTTCCAATTTACATCCTGATTCTAGGATTTACAATTGTGATTGATTATTTTGCTGGAATATTAATCGAAAATTCTGAAGGAAAACGACGAAAATTATTTCTGATTTTAAGTTTGATTGCAAATATTGGTGTCCTTGCTGTTTTCAAGTATCATAATTTCTTAAATGAGAACCTTACCTTTTTAATGCATGGGTTTGGTTTAAGCAATCCTATTCCTTATTTGTCCATCATATTGCCGATAGGACTCTCTTTCTATACCTTTCAAGCAATGAGCTATACAATAGAAGTTTATCGTGGAAATCAAAAGGCAGAACGACACTTTGGAATTTTTTCTTTATACATTATGTTTTATCCGCTACTTCTTGCCGGACCTATTGAAAGACCCTATAACCTACTTCCTCAATTAAGAATAAAACAAGATTTTGAATACACAAGGGTGGTAGAGGGACTTAGATTAATGTTGTGGGGGTTATTCAAGAAGTTAGTAATTGCTGACAGATTGGCAATTTACGTGAATGCAGTTTACAACAACTATGAAGCACATAATGGAACTACTCTTATTTTAGCCTCAATATTTTTCACATTTCAAATATACTGTGATTTTTCCGGGTATTCCGATATGGCTATAGGGGCGGCAAAAGTCATGGGCATCAAATTAATGAATAACTTCAATCGTCCATATTTTTCCAGAAGTATGTCCGAATTTTGGAAGCGTTGGCATATATCTTTATCAAGCTGGTTTAGGGACTATGTGTATATTACTCTTGGTGGTAATCGTGTTTCAATTCCCCGTTGGTATTTAAATTTATTTATAGTTTTTTTAATCAGCGGATTATGGCATGGAGCAAATTGGACTTATGTTATTTGGGGCGCCTTAAATGGTTTTTACTTAATTTTTGCTATTATTAGTCAAGGATTTAGAAATAAAGCAAAAAGATTAGTTGGTTTAGATAAGTTACCTTGGCTGAATAACCTATTAGAAGTTATGATTACATTTGCATTATCAAGTTTTGCCTGGATATTCTTTAGAGCCAATCATGTTACAGATGCTTTTGGAATTATAAAGAAAATAGCAACTTCAAGAGGCTCACTTTTCATCGAAAGCCCATCTATGATGATTTATTCTTTTTTGGGACTATTTATTTTATTCCTCGTAGAGTTTAAAAAAGAATATTATAAGGGAAAATTTTCATTTTTCAACAATGAAAAATGGATAATTCGCGCACTATCTTGTTGTTTTCTTATAATTACTATTTTACTGTTTGGAGTTTTTGATGGTGGGCAATTTATATATTTTCAATTTTAGATAATAGAGATTATAATAATGAATAAGACAATCAGAAAGAATCAAATCAAGCTTTTTCTATTAAGGCTACTTGCTTTTTTTATAATCGTATTTCTTTTTGACTATTCCATAGGAAGCCTTCTCAGGCACTTTTATTTTAAACAAGAGAGCGGACTGCAGTACCGAACAACATATGCAATAGAAAAAACGAATGCAGATATTTTAGTATTTGGTTCATCAAGAGCAAATCATCACTACAGACCTAATGTTTTCGAGAATCGAATGAAACTATCATTTTACAATGCCGGACGTGATGGTAATTTCATGTTTTATCATTTGGCCGTTCTTAAGGGAGTTTTAAATAGGTACTCGCCTAAAATTGTAATTCTAGATTTTGTGGCTGAGGAATTCGCACAAAATCAATATAGCTATGACAGGTTATCTTCACTATTACCATATTATAAAAGCCATCCTGAAATGCGTTCTATCATCAATCTTAAAAGTAAATACGAAAAAATTAAGTTGTTGTCACAAATATACCCTTACAATTCTTTAATGTTGACCATTGCAGTGGGAAATTCAGGAGTTAATAAAAAAAGGAAAAGCGATATTCAAGGATATGTACCCATAACAAAAGTATGGAATGGACCAATCCAAGTGGACAATATTTCATCATATTATCAAATAGATAGCATCAAGGTTAAAGCTTATGAGGCTTTTATTCAGGATTGCGTTCAAGCAAACGTTGCACTTTATATTGTCTGTTCGCCATATTATATTAAATCAGATCATGTAGATTATTCTATTATACTTGGACAGAACATTGCTGAAAGTTATGGCATTAAATTTATCGACTATTCTAAAGATACTATTTTTACTAACAACTCAGCGCTATTTGCTGATGTTGGTCATTTAAATGATAACGGAGCAGAAGTTTTTTCGAACATGCTAATCGACCAAATTAATACCCATTAGTACCTTGGACTGCTGCAAGTAAGCAAGTTATTGGAATATTTTCTACAAAATAGCAAGGACGAAATAGGAGTTTTAACAAATAAGGATAATAATTGGAAACGATTTTCGATAATTCAAATTATGCTTTCATTGAGTTATAGAATTACCTTTTGAGTGAGGCAAACCATAACTAATTACTTAACTTAATACTAAAACAACAGGGTAGCCACTTGGCCACCCTGTATTAGTTGTTCTTTGGTCGAAAATCAGAATTCAGAACTCCTAAGTCAGGACTAAATTCCTAATATTCTTCTTATCCACGATTTCTTTTTGGGTTTAGTATCCGTGTAACTGTAGCCATATCCGGCATATCCATAGCCATATCCATAACCATGGCCATAACCATATTTACGGCCATAACCGTAACCATAGCCATAACCATAATTGCCGTAAGAGGCTATCTTTTTCACATTGATTCCGTTTAGCAGAAGACTCATGTTAATCATCTTTCCGGAGTCGTACAGTTCTTGTATATCGGGTAATGAACGTTTGTCAAGCATGCCTGAACGCAATACATATATAGTCTGATCAGCTGCACGTGCACACAGTTGCACGTCCACCACAACACCAAAAGGAGGAGTGTCGAGCAGGACATAGTCGTATTTAGCTTTAAGTTCGGCTATCATATTGTCAAATCGGCTGCTCTTCAAGAGGTCTGCCGGATTAGGCGGTATTGTACCGGAAGGGATGATATCCAGCAGGCCATTCTCATTGGAGGGATGAATCAAGTCAAAAATATTATCCTCCATACCACCCAGATAGTTAGATACTCCGGGGCGTTTGGTGCCTATACCCAATCTTCGGGTCAAAGTGCCTTTTCTCAAGTCTAAGTCCACAACAATGACTTTCTCATTTAGCGTTGCGATACTCATACCGAGATTTGCAGATATGAAGGTTTTACCGGCATCCGGACTGATAGAGGTCACCATAATGACCTTTCCTCCCTCCTTGTGCTCAGTATCCATGAAATCGAGGTTGGATTGTACTATCTTGAAAGCTTCGCATATAGGCTCATTGCTATTCTCTTTGACCACGATCAGTTCATTCGATTTGGTCTTAACTAGCGGGATCTCACCCAAGAAAGGAACAGAGAGTGCCTCTTTCAACTCTTTCTTCGTATATACAGCAGTATTGAGCAAAGAACGGATATAAAGCCACAAAGCGGGGATTAAGAGACCAGCCAACAGGCTGATTAAAACTACTGCCAGCTTCCGTGGAGATACAGGCAGGTTTGATCCGTCTGCGGGATCAATAATTCGGCAATTGCTCTCTACGATGGTAGATTGAAGTTCATTCTCTTCCTTTTTATTCAACAGATATAGATAGAGTTCTTCCTTGATTTTTTGTTGACGCTCAATACTGGTAATATATTTATGCTGCATGGGTACAGTAGAGATTTTCCCTCGGGTGAGAATCTCTTTTTGCCTCATATTTTCAATCTGTATTTTCAATCCGGCTATCAGATTATCTACAGCTTTGGAGATGGAGAAACGTGTCGCTGCCAGGGTATTATCCATCTCTCTTACCAGAGGGTTATTGAGGCTGCTATTTGCCAACAACTTATTGCGTTGAGCAAGCACCGAGTTATACTCGGCAATCTGGGTCTGAATACCGGAGTCGGAAATACCGATACTTGCAGGGATAGGGTCGGTGAGTTTGGAGTTATCCTGCAGATACTCTTTCATATACTCAGCCATATCCAGTTGATTTTCCATACTCAAAGCTTCGGTATCCAGTCTGCCGGTGCTTTGCAGATAGAGAGCACTCTCAGAAGTAATATCCGTAAGTTGATGATCTCTTTTGTACTGCTCAATTTTCGAGTCAACGTCTGACAATTCGGATTCAATAATAATCAATCGTTCCCTGATAAAGTTGGCAGTGTTGACCAAAACCTGGTTTTTATCTTCAATAGCATCATTTTTGTAAACCTCTATCAACGTATTTATCACATCTTCGGCACGTTTTATATTCTCGTCTTCCAGAGTCAGGTTGATAAGAGAGGAGAGCTTGTCAGCCACCTCTACTTTTATTCGCGCATTGTAACTATTTGCCACAGCTTTTAGGCTGTGTTTGGTTATCTGAACCGGTTTGCCTATATAATCTTGATCTATTAAAGGGGCTATGGTTATCACTATTTCACCCACAGGTGTTTGCAATGTATCACCTGGTTGTATCACACGAACTTCACTATCCTCCTCCATTCCCCATGTAATATCTTTCAACTCCACTTGTCGATTTTCCAATAGGGTTGCCGTCATATTTATGGTCTGCAAGGGATCAATATCAGGACAATGCACTATAATAGGTGTACTACTGTAAAGCTCGCGATCACGCAGGCCATCCCGTATTTTGTAGCTTACATCCAGTCGCAACTGTTTTGCTACATCATACATCAGCCGCTTACTTTTAAAAACCCCAACTTCATTATCTACCGAACTTCTCATGGAGTAAAAGAGGTCTTGAAAAGCAGCGGACTCACTCATTATGCCACCCTTTCTATCATCTTTTACCAATACCGTAGCTGTACGTCGAAAAGTTTTGGGAGTACTACGTATATAGAGAAATCCTATCAATCCACACACTAAGACCGATAAAATGAACCATTTTCTATGAAACAGCACCGTATTAAAGAGTTCGGCTAACGAGGTGCTCTCACGGTCGGACCTCTCTTCAAAAGCAACGAAATCTTTCTCTTCGTAAATATCTTTCTTTGCCATATCTTATCTATATTATAATTATCTAAAAATTACAACCGCCAATGAGGCCAATGATGCCAATACCGAAAGAATTGATGCAAATGTGGAAACTGAGCGGTTCTGGTTTATTTCGCGTTGTCCTGCACGTGCCTTATTCGGCTCCACATAGACAATATCGTTCTGTTTAAGGTAGTAATAGGGCGAATTCATCAAATTCTTGCTACGCAAGTCAACTATAGCCACAGTGCGCTCACCATTCTCCTCTCTGATAACTCTGACATTATCCCTTC